>Ga0209979_1000361_pt1 | contig 63715 bp, 56 predicted proteins | sample AnhtaG_FD_183114 | JGI IMG/M metagenome (GOLD analysis project Ga0209979, IMG submission 183114) | Deep subsurface microbial communities from Anholt, Denmark to uncover new lineages of life (NeLLi) - Anholt_01485 metaG (SPAdes) (version 2) | ecosystem: Environmental > Aquatic > Marine > Oceanic...
ATGGTGAGGGTATTGAAGAGTGTAAGCGCCAAGGAAATCTTCCGCAGATATCCGGAGGTGAAAAGGGAGCTGTGGGGCGGAGAGTTCTGGGAAGATGGATACTTTGTTCGCACAGTCGGGGACACGGTGACGAGCGATACGATCAAGCAGTACCTTCAATACCATAGACATGAGGAAAAGACTCCTAAGCAATTAAAATTGGACTTCTAATGCCCCGTGCGGAAGCACGGGGTTCTTTACTCACTTGATGATTCCTCGAAATAGCATTTATCAACCTCAAAAAAGGGGTCAAGTCTTTGTTTGACTCTTAGACACCATTGCCTCTAGTTTTTGAAAGACCTTAAGAATTACCGAGGAATGAGTAGTGAATGAGAGCGAGAATGCTGCTTCAAACTCTGCGTCATGAGCGGAAATCGAGATGCAGTTTCGCTTGAGCTGTCGAGTGGAGGACCAAATCAGCCAGTAATCAGATGATTTTTACCATACTTTTCCGGTATCGGCAAGAGGGAATGACCGAGCGGCAGAGCCCCAGGGAAACATGATGACATCTATAGGTTTGCAATCAATTTGAGAAATTCCTGCACGCGGTTTGAGAAAAGAGATGATCGATTAAGGCCGCTTAAAGTAAAAATAATTGGCTTATAGTTTTCTCGCCTTTTCTGTGTGACTCTGTCGCCGATTCCATAAGATTCCGCTCATAAATAAGCGAGAAGCCTTCCTATGGGGTTACAATGAGAGGGGCTTTTTCCTCTTTTTCTTTGTAATCACTCTGAATCAGGCTGTATATGGATTTCAGCAGGAGGCTCCAGATAAAGGGATTGGGATCAATGGAACTAAAGGGATTTTTCAGATCTATTGCGGCACTCAGGGCTGCCCTGGCCTCCTTCTCTTTCCCGGTCTTTATCAGGATGTAGGCCATTTCCTCCAGCCGCCTTTTCCAAAGACGCCTTTTCTCCTCTGGGAAGACTTCCTCCACGGCGTTTCTATATATGCTATTAAGCCGGGCATCTTTTTGATCAGGTGTGAGTACGATCCTGCTTTCCTGGGCCTCCTTGATGTGCGAAACATATTTTTGTAACCCTTGATCCTTGAGGAACCAGGTAGAAAACGGGGTAATCTTGTGAAGATTGGCCGACTCCTTTAAAAGATGTGCCTGATCTTTTATCTCATCCTCTTGTATGTATTGATATACGAGAGGCGCAGGGTCATTCCAGATCATGTCCTTGAATCTATTTTCTGCATCATGGTATCCCTGGGGTAGGGGCTTGCTGAGTTTTTGCGACACTGAAGAGGCCTCCTTAAGAAGGTGAATACAGTAAGCCCCTGGTGAAGGAACAAGCGGAAAATCTACCGAAGAAAGGGAACCTTTCACAAACTCCTCAAAGGCTTTTTTGCTGAACTCTCTCAAGTTAAATTCCTGGATTCCTTCCAGGTCATTCACTATGCTGAAGACCACCAATAATCCCCGTAAAGGTTGGGACCTGGCGATCACGATTATCCTGCTTCCTGTTGAATCAATTGCGCCCAAATATCCCTGAGGTTCCGCGGGCTTCGGAGGTCTCAGGATCGGCCTATCCTCTGTGGGCCTTTCCTCCCACCTGACGCCCTTCTGCTTCAACTTGTAAAGCGTCCTCTTTATGGATTTGATAACCCACTTTTCTTGCATCTTCTCCATCATACTGATAAGAAGCTGGGCGGTGTCAGAGTTAGGAATCCTCGCTAAGGACTCAATTAACGGAACAGTGAGGGAAGGCTCTTTCTCTAAATGGGAGAAGACCCTTTTAAGGACCTCCTCGTGTGCGACCTTTTGGCCCTGGGCAGTCTCAATCTCGTGCACAATTTTATCAACCTTTTCACCCACTGTTACATCTGCCTTATGTTCTTTCTCCGTTTTGGCCATTCTTTTGCCCTTTATGGCATTCGTCTCACATGGCAAAGGTGGTTTGCCCTTTCAGGTACGGGAAGTATATGGTAGGGGTAGTTGTGTGTAAAGGGCAAAAGCAGAAATATTTAGGAAAGCTTCGCGTCAAACCGACTAGGTACGATGTTAGTAGGAAAGCACGAAATTCGAATGTCGAAATCCGAAATAAATACCAATGACCAAAATCCCAATGCTATAAAGCAAGAGAGCTTTGCCCAGAGGAAATCATGGTTGGGCTGTTTCGAGTTTTGAACATTTGAATTTGGATATTGTTTCCAGTTTAGGGTTTCGCATTTGCAATTTCAAAAATGTCTCCACTAAATATGATTATGTCGAAGTTGTGAAATGAAAAAGGATCCTAAAGGGATTATTAGAAGCTGGAAGATGTATGATTGGGCGAATTCTGCATTTGCAACAACCATTATGGCAGCAGTACTTCCAGAGTTTTATAGTTCAGTTGCAGGCTCCACCCTTGATAAACAAACGGCAACCAGTTATTGGGGATACTCCAATACGATAGCTATGTTAATTATCGCGATTACAGCGCCTATGTTAGGCGCAATTGGGGACCACTCTGGTGCCAAGAAGAGGTTCCTTGGTGGGTTTGCCTTTGTCGGTATCTTGGCTACAGCGCTCTTAACTGGCATAGGTAATGGTATGTGGTTTTCTGCATCCCTTGTGTACATTTTTGGAAGAGTCGGCTTTGGGTGTGCCAACATTTTTTACGATAGCTTGTTGCCACATATCGCTCGCCAGGAAGAAATTGATAGGGTCTCCGCAGGGGGGTACGCCTATGGATATCTTGGCGGTGGGATTCTATTGGCTATCAATCTCCTTATGATACTAAAACCGGCCTTTTTTTACATTCCTGATGCTGAATGGGCTTCAAGGATATCCTTTCTTACTGTTGCTGTCTGGTGGGCAGCCTTTTCCGTACCCCTTTTGAGAAATGTCCCTGAGCCTCAGCCGGTCATTGCAGGAGATGAAAGTTATAATCCTGTATTGGCCGGGTATCAGAGGCTTGTAAGGACATTGAGGGATGTTCGAAGATTTAAGGAGTTGATAAAGTTCCTCGTTGCATTCTGGCTTTACAATGATGGGATAGGAACCATCATAGTCATGGCCGTGATCTTTGGGGCCGAGATTGGGATCGGTAGATTTCATCTCATTGGGGCGATTTTGATGGTACAGTTCCTTGGAATTCCCTTTACCGTACTTTTTGGCAGGTTACCTGAAAGATTGGGGACGAAAAACTCAATCCTTTTTGCCTTAGCTATTTACACAATTATCGCCATCCTGGGGTATTTCGTGCAGAAACCAGCCCATTTCTGGCTCCTGGCTTTTTTGGTTTCCATAGTTCAGGGCGGAACCCAGGCCCTCAGTCGATCTATGTACGGATCGATGACGCCACTGTCAAAATCGGGCGAGTTTTTTGGTTTTTACAACGTGAGCAGCAAATTTGCTGGTATCATTGGACCTGCGCTCTTTGCTGCAGTTGGACAGTTAACAGGTTCGAGCAGGTTAAGCATTATCTCCCTTATTATCTTCTTTTTGGCAGGTGCCCTTGTATTGACAAAAGTAGACCATAAGGAAGGGATTAAAGCCACGATTCACGGAGAGCTATTAGGTAAGGCTGAGTCCCGCTAAGTCAGGAATCGGTATTTGGGACGAGATACAACATAGCAATTGCAAAGATATGCGGTGTGTGCTAAGCAAGGCTGAGCTATGGCTTCGGCCGAACCTGACACTTTATAGGGCTGCTTGCAGATAGAGGTGGCTGCGGGTGGAGATTGGCAGCTGTTAGGATAACTGAAAATCTTTATGAGGAGGGTAGTAGATGATAGATCTTAAGGAAATCAGCCAAAAGTTGATCCAGGGAATGGCTCCTGAGGTGAAGGAGTTGGTTCAGAAAGCGATAGATGAAGGGCAGGATTTGAGCTCGATTCTAAATGATGGTCTCCTTGCAGGAATGAGCGTAGTAGGGGAGGGGTTTAAAAAGGCGGAGGTCTTCTTTCCGGAGGTACTCGTTGCTGCCAATGCTATGAAAGCGGGAATGGAGCCTCTCAAGCCCCTACTTGCCGAGAAAAATATTGGTTATTCGGGAAAGGCTGTTTTAGGAACCGTCAGGGGAGACCTTCATGACATCGGGAAAAATCTCGTGGGAATGATGCTGGAGGGAGCCGGATTTGAGGTCATAGACCTTGGTGCTGACGTGTCACCTGAAAGATTCGTGGAAACAGTGAAGGGTGAAAATGCAGACATAATAGGCATGTCTTCTCTTCTCACCACAACTATGCCTATGATGAAACGGGTAATCGAATCACTGAGTACCTCTTTGATAAGGGAGAGGGTGAAGGTTATGGTTGGTGGAGCCCCTATTACGCAGCAATATGCGGATGAGATAGGAGCAGACGGTTTCGCCCCTGATGCAGCCACTGCTGTTGACAAAGCCAAGGAGCTTATGGGCAGTCGTTAGGCCTGCATGGGCCAGAACACATCGCAGGCTACCCCCCCTTCATGTTTACCTTATGGAATTTCACAATGCGAACTCCAAGTGCAGGCGCTTCTTCTGGAACCTCAATGGAACAGGAGAAGCGACAATGTGAGTTCGAGGAGGTAGTAAATTATGAAAGAGATGACTGCAAGGGAAAGGGTCTTAGCCAGTTTAAATCGTGAAGAGCCGGATAGGGTCCCTCTTGATCTGGGAGGCGTGGCAACAACCATCGAGGCAGTGCCATACAATGAGTTGAAGCAATATCTGGGCATAAGAAGTGAGACAGAACTTTTCCTCAGGGACCATGTTGATCCGCCTGAAGAGGTTCTGAAGAGATTCGGGATTGATACACGCTACGTTAGAATCAAACCGCCAAGGAATTTCAAGGTACAAATAGATCCTGACAATTCTTATTTGGATGAATGGGGTACTAGATGGAAGAAACCAGAATCTAGTCTGTACTGGGATCCCGTTGATTATCCGCTCAAGGATGCAACCATAGAGGATTTAGAAACCTACAATTGGCCAGATCCACATGATCCTGGAAGAACTGAAGGACTGAGAGAGCAAGCGAAGCGGCTCCGTGAAAAAACAGACTACGCGGTTATCGGAGACACACCCCTTTTAGGTATTTTTGAGTCTGCATGTGTGTGCCTCAGGGGGATAGAGCGGCTGATGATGGATCTGATATTAGATAAGCCATTTGCAGAGGCCCTCTTTGATAAGCTGGCCGATATACATATTGAATTTTTACGTCACTATCTTGATGCTGTTGGTGACCTTATCGATGTTATCATGGTTTCCGACGACTTAGGTGGAGAAAATGGGCCTCTGATCTCACCTGAGCTTTACAGGGACTTGATAAAACCAGCACAAAGAAAACTCTGGCAGTTCATAAAAAGCAACACGGAAGCATATCTATTCTTACATTCCTGTGGAAGCATTTCAAAATTCATCCCGGATTTAATGGAGATGGGAGTGGAAATATTAAATCCAGTACAGGTTTCGGCTAAGGATATGGATACAAAGAGACTGAAGGAGGAGTTTGGGGATAAATTGACATTCTGGGGTGGGGTTGATACCCAAAGAGTTCTCCCTTTTGGGTCGCCAGAGGATGTTGACAGGGAGGTGAGAAAACGGATAGCAGATATGGCGATCGGTGGGGGCTATGTCCTTACAGCGGTGCATAATATTCAAGCGGGAGTCCCACCGGAAAATATTTGCATGATGTATGATGCTGCGAGAAGATATGGAAGATACCCGATTGATTTATGATTTTTATAGAACCCCAATTAAAAGAGATCAAAATACCGGTCCTAGGAGAAGGCCGTGTCTGAGCAAAGAGATAGGACTATGGCTGAAGAGGAATACCTATCCTCTTTGAAGCAAAGCATCCTGAATCTGGACTATGACAGGGTTGTAAGGGCTGCTACGGAGGCGATGGAGGCGGGCGTAGACCCTCTCAGGGCTGTAACGGATGGTATGGCACCTGGAATGTCCGTAATTGGAGAAAAGTTTGAGACTGGCGAGTACTTCCTCTCAGAGCTTGTTGTGGCCGGTGATGTCATGAGGGAGGGCTTGAAGATTATTAATCCTTACATAAAGGAAGAGGGCTCCCAGAAAAGGAAGAAGATGGTAATAGCTACAGTTGAAGGTGACATGCATGACATCGGGAAAAGCATCGTTGCCACCCTGCTCATAGCACGAGGTTTTGAGGTAGTTGATTTAGGAGTAGATGTACCTGCCGAAAAGATAGTCGATGTAGTGAAGGAGCATAGACCTTCTATATTGGGCCTGTCAGCGCTCCTTACGGTAACTATGCCAAAGATGGGGGAGATAATAGCGGCCTTAAAGGCAGCAGGCCTTAGGGAAGGGGTGAAGGTTATCATCGGAGGGTCATCCGTGAGCGCTCAATTTGCGGAAGGCATCGGCGCAGATCATAGCTCAAACAACGCGGTAGAGGGTGTAAATAAATGCGTGGATTGGGTGAAGGGCGGAGATGAGGGATATGCCTGAGATGACTCGACGTGACAGGATAATGGCCGCAAGCCGCAAAGAGCGTGCTGACAAGTTACCATTCTTGCACTGCTGGAGACACAGCCAGATAGGCTGGGCTGAGCGAGAATGCAGGAATAGGGGAATGGGCATTTCGTGGGCAAGGCCGTGTTATGCCATGAAGATGCACAACGTGGACAGTACCGAGAAACAAGTCGTGTCGACGGGAACGGTGGTAGTGCGCCGAATATATTCTACGCCCGTGGGTTCGGTCTATTTGGATGAGAAGAGAGAAGCCGGTGTTGAGCAATGGCATGGGTTGAGAAGTTGGAGGGACGTGTTGCCCTGGCAGAAAAAGCGCTTGATTGAGAAGCCTGAGGACTACGAGGTGCTCAAATACATGGTTGATAATACGGAATACATCCCAGATTACTTCCCCATTGAACAAGCCAAGGAGTGGCTGGGCGAGGATGGGGTTGTCATGTCTTGGATTCCGAAAACACCTATGGCGATGTTAATGATTGAGTGGGTAGGCAGCGAGGAAGGGCGATTTTATATCCATCACGCGAGATACCGTGACAAGGTCGAGGAGCTCTACGAGAGCATCTCCAAGAGTTATGAGCCGTTGTATGAGATAGCTGCAAAATCACCTGCGGACATAATCTGGCTCCCGGACAACACCGAGGGATACCTCGTTGATCCAAGGCTTTTTGAGAAGTACTTTATACCGGAGTACGAAAAGTGCGCACGGGTCTTACACGAACACGGGAAACTTCTGGCCGTACACATGGATGGAAGGTTGGGCGTACTTAAAGACCTGGTAGCAAGGACTGCAATAGATATAATCGAGGCCTTCCATCCGGCCCCTATGGGTGACCTGCCCATAAGTGAAGCACTCTCCCTCTGGGAGGAAAAGGTCATATGGGTCGGTTATCCGGGTGCTGTGTACGCGGTTGGGCCTGAGGCAGTGAAGAAACACGCCCTGGAGCTTCTCAGATCAGTTGTTCCAGGTGATAGGCTGGTGATGGAGATGTCTACGGAGAACCTCGTGTCCAACGAAAACCTTCTGATGTTAGCCGCTGTCCTGGAGAACGCTGATCTTCCACTGACGGAGGAGAGGATGGAAAGGATCGAAAGGTCTCTGTCGTGACTGCTACCCATCATTTTGGACTTCACTGAGACAGAGCAGGAAACAAAAGGGTTGAAATGGGAGGGGGTGATAAACGGTATCAGAGGCAGGAACGCTGGTTAATATCATAACAAAAAAGGAGGGAAAATCATGCCGGAGGAAGAAAAAGAAAAGGCCGTAGAAGATCTTGACTACGAAATAAGGGCACGCACGCACAACGATATTCAGGAACCTCCTCGAAGGTGGGCCGAGCTGATACGTAAATTCGGGCCCACTTTTGTTATCATGGGTGCTATTGTGGGTTCCGGGGAACTTATCGTCACCACGATCTTAGGGGCCAAGGTGGGCTTTGTGATGCTCTGGATGATCATGCTGAGCGTTTCGGTCAAGGCTATTGTCCAGGAACAATTCGGGCGTTTCATCATTTCCACCGACGACTCCCTGATGGATATGTTAGACCGAATTCCGGGCAAGATTTTCGGGGCCTCATGGGCCGTTTGGTGGGCGGTGGCCTTAATGATATCCATACTGATCGCTATGGCGGGTATTGTTGGGAGTATCGGCTTGGCCGTTGCAGGTTTCTTCGGAGGGAACCATCAGCTCCTGGGGGTCATTGCCGCCATAATCGGTATCATACTGATTCTGCGTGGGCTGTATAGCGACCTGGAAAAAATTATTGTAACCCTTGTGGGCATATTTTCCATCCTAACCATCTTTCTTTCGTTTTTCCTGTTACAGGCAACCCCTTATGGGTACTCGGCTTCCGAGATTGTCAGCGGTTTGACCTTCAGTTTTCCCGCGGCGGCCTGGGTTGTAGCCCTTTCTGCCTTTGCCATTACCGGTATTACAGCCAATGAGGTTATCACCTATACATACTGGGTAAAGGGCAAGGGCTATGCTGCCTGGAGCGGTCCCAAGGAATCAGAGGGGTTTATTGGCCGGGCCAGAAGCTGGATTCGGGTGATGGATACCGACCTGGTCCTGGGTGCCATTATGATTGGTATTACGACCATTGCCTTCTACCTCCTGGGGGCCTCGGTTCTCCACAGACTGGGCCAGGTACCTTCAGGCTTTGAGACGGTGGAGATTCTCTCTCGCATGTACACCGAAACCCTGGGGGAATGGACCCGCTATTTGTTCATGACCGCCGCCTTCTGTATCCTTTATAGTACTTACCTGGTTAATACGGCTGGTATTGCGCGGATTATTCCTGATGGGCTCAGGAAAATAGGGGTTATTACCATGAAGACGCCTAAACAGCGTATCTTCTGGCGCCGGGTCTTTGTGATAGCGGGACCGGCGGTCATGTTTCTCCTGTACTTTGCTATTGCCCGCCCGGCCTGGTTAATCGTGGTGGGTGGAGTTATAGTTGGTCTTTCCATGCCGGTAGCTTGTGTGATCGGTATCTGGCTCAACCGCATCATGAAGCGCCAAGATCCTCAACTGGCTCAATCGTCAACCTTGACGGGTATCCTCTTGGTATGTGCCGCTATTATCATCGGTATCACGGTGACTGGATTCGTGATCGGGCTGTTAGCTTGAGTCGCATAGAGGACAAAATTGGGGGAGATATCCACAGATCCAAAGATCCAAGGGGTATATCCCCCTCTTTTTTATAATATTCTTTACATCAAGGTGACATCTCCAGAAGATATCCTGTGAGACTTCCCGTTATTATCCTTGAGAATCAGAGCCCCATCCCTATCAATGTCCTTGACTTCCCCAATGTATTTTTTGCCGGTCACCTCGACTATAACCTTGTGACCGACAATATTTGTGAGTTGCTTCCATCGTTTCATAACAGGCTCAAATCCGATTCCTTTAAATACCTCATAGTAGCGCTCAAGCCATTTTAGGTATTCCCTGATAAGTCTGATCCTTGGAAACTGTTTTCCTGTTTCAATTAAAATAGAGGTAGCTTTCTCCCTGATATCGTCGGGGAAACGTGATGTGTTAACGTTCAGCCCCAGGCCTACCACAATATAATCTATTGCATCGGTATGAGCGCTTATCTCCGTCAGAATACCCGCTATCTTTCTTCCGTTAACAAGGATGTCATTTGGCCATTTGATATTGACCTTTAATCCCGTCAGGGAAAGGAGCGTTTCGGCAACTGCAACGGCCGTCAACAAAGTTATCTTTGGTGCCTCACTTGGAGATATGGTTGGTCTCAAAATAAGGGAGGCGTAAATTCCCTCTTGTGGCGGAGAAAACCAGCCTCTTCCTTTCCTTCCCCTTCCTTTTTCCTGCTTCTCTGATACAACCAAGGTTCCTTCCGGGGCATCCCTGGCTGCCAGATCTTTTGCCCTTGTATTAGTGGAGTCTGTTTCCCTGAAATAGACGATATCTCTTTTGCCAAAAACTTTTGTATCAAGCTCCTGACGGATTTCATTGGGTAGAAGCAGATCGGGAAGGTATGCTAATGACTGATCCCTTGTTGGCACAATGACCTCCTCTCCATCCATTCGGAAAGCTTCCTCATATCACCCCAAAAGATGCACTGGGTGGGGCAGGCATTACTACAAACTGGTCCTTCATTGTTTTTGAGCCTTTCATAGCAGAGGTCGCACTTCACTGCAATTTCCCTATGGTCATCGAACTGCATTGCCCCAAATGGGCAGGCCTCTACACATGCCTTACAGCCGATACAGGGTTCCTGATTGATGAGTACTATCCCACGTTCGTTTCTGGAGATAGCCTCTACCGGACATGCGTCCTTGCAGGGAGGCTTTGCGCAGTGGTGGCAATATACGGGGACATAAAAAGGGGCTTTCTCAATCACCTTAATCAGCCTCGGCCCCACACCGAGCCCATGTTCCTGCTTGCAGGCAACCTCGCAGGCGTGGCAACCCATGCAATCCTCCTGAAAGACGATCAAGGAGACTCTTCCCATCTCGTTTCCTCCTCTGGATCATCACAGGGTGATATGTTACACAAAAGGGCTCTGAGATTCGTAGAACCCATAACAGGGTCAGAAATCTCAGGGTCATTGTCGGTCAGCACATTGACATTGGAGATATCCCAGCCATGACCCGGGTCTTTCAACTCAGGGAACCACCACCCATGCTCGGCCACGATGACCCTTGGATCAATCCCATGGTTTAGCTTAGCGCGCTGCCTTATGCGTCCCCTGGGCGACTCTATACGCACCCATTGCCCTGCCTCAATGCCGTGTTTTTTTGCCGTCTCAGGGTGGATTTCCACAATGGGATCAGGCCTAATTTCCCTCAGCCATGGGATCATGCGGTTTGCCGAATGGAAAAAGGTGGGGGTTCGAAGCCCGGCATTAAGGATATAGGGGTATCGGCCAAGGAGTTCGGGCTTTGAAACGGGGCTTTCTGGAACCTCTCTGTATTGCGGCAGGGGATCATGTCCCCATTTTTCCAGGGTGGTCGAGTGGAGCTCAACCTTGCCCGTGGGGGTAGAAAACGCCTTTTCCTGGTACTTACGATACCTCATCTTCCCCTTGAGATAGCCCCGCTCCTTGAACTCATCCCACGTCAGCCCCGAGGGTTCAAGCATGTAGTCTAAGGCCTGCTCCAGTGTGTCCCACCAGTACTTCTCCTGTCCCATCCTCTTGCCCAATTCCTGAAAGATCTTGTGGTCCTGCCAGCACTCCCCTACCTCGACTGCCTTCTGCCTGGCAACCACATAGCCGTGTCGCTTCCAGAAGTCTCCAACATAGTTCTGCTCAAGCCACGTGGCAGCGGGAAGAAAGATATCTGCCAATTCTGCAGTTGGTGTAAGAAAGAAATCAATGACAGTCAGGAACTCTATCTCTTGTAAGGCCTGATATACCTCCCTCGCGTTTGCCCTGGTGAGCACGGGATTGCTGCCGCAGAGCAGAGCAGCTTTGAGCGGGTATGGGTTTCCCGACAGGATAGAGTCCCATGCTGACTTGGGGCTGATCAGGGCCACTCGTGATGCCAGCCTGTATTGCTCACCGCCCAACCGCTTCTTTCTCTGCTCAGGGGAAAGATCCTTGTGACGTGAAAAATCCGATACCGTCCTCACCGGAGGTGGCACAAAGAAGACGTTTCCCCCCGGTGCATCCAGATTTCCCGTTGCGGCCATGAGGCCGGTGAGAAGACGGTTGCAATCCGTGCAGTTGATGCTCTGCTCTATGGGTACACCCCATTGAATGCAAGCGGGACTCGTGGTAGCATACATTTTCGCCGCTTCTCGGATCAGGTCCCTTTGCACCCAGGTAATGGCTTCCACGCGTTCCAGCGGATACTCCTTGACCCTTTCCACAAAGCCATCCCATCCGTAGATGTATTTTTTCACAAACTCCGTATCATAAAGTCCCTCCTCTATGATCACATTGTGGAAACCCATGGCGAGTGCTGCATCTGTCCCCGGACGAAGTTGTAGCCACAAATCGGCCTTGCTAGCAAGGAAACCCCTCCGAGGGTCTATGACGATAAGCTTGGCTCCCTTTTTATAGGCCCTCCAGAAGCCCTCAGCCTTATATTCGTCTGGATTGGTCCAAAGGGAGTTGCAGCCCCACACCACAATGCATTTGGGCTCACCCTCGTAGTCGCAAACGGGCAGATTTCCGCAGGTGATCAGGGTTGCCCCGACTCGTGAGACGTAACACATGTGGCCGGCAGTAAGCACATTGGGTGTTCCCAAGAGGTTGGCAAACCGGTAGAGGAAGCTCTCATAGTCGCGTCCTGTGCCCTGACCAATCACAATGGCCTCCGGGCCATGCTTCTCAATGACCACCTTGAACTTTTCGGCGATGGTGTCCAGGGCTGAATCCCAGGAGATGCGCTTCCATCCTTTATCGGTCTTTTTCATGGGGTACAGGACCCTATCGGAGTGGTATACCAGTTGGGTGATGGCCAGGCCCTTGCTACAGAGGGTGCCATGGCTTATCGGCGATTCAGGGTCCCCCTCTACTTTAATGACTTTGCCGTCTTTGACATGGGCGATGACGCCACAGCCTCCATGGCAGCTCCGGCATGCAGTCCGAATCTTTTTAACTTCAGCCATTGTTACATCCTTTTCTTCCTCATGAAGTTTTATTCCATATACCCGACCTTATGAAATAGGTCAAGTTGAGGTTGGTTTTTGCCCTGGATCATGAAACTTTTTTCCACAACTAATCAGGCAGGCCAGTAAAAAGAAAAACCTGGACGCAGCGCCTTTAAGTTTGGAGAAGCGAAACAAGGCGGCAGAAGGGGGGACGGAATATCAGATACGGGTATGGTGTCGCTCATGCAAAAGTCCAGGAAAATATAGGCCTAGGTAGCCAGAGGGATCTTTGTGAGGCCCACTCAGCAGAGATAATGAGGATACATTTCCATGATGTAAGGGGCCTTGATGAGCACCTAGCCCGTAGTTAGGGCAGGATGGACTATAGTCAGATAAGGCCTTTTATGAAGCCATTAATTATCAAAATATTGGCCTTAACCCGACGGTTAAGAGAAAGGAATTACTCGAGGGAATAAGGTTCGTCCAGAAAGCGATATTTGAGAAAAACTAACTCGCCAGACGGTAGTTGCCAGGGACCTAAAGGATGAATTTGCGAGAATTCGTTTGACTTATCATTCCACGGGGATGTCTTCACTCTTAATCTTGCGTGGCCATTCAACTTCTATTATGCCCGGTTCGACCAATCTTGCCTTGATCTCTTCTTTTTTTATATCCCGGTGTATCTGAAAACGCACCAGATGAGAATCAGAGGTCTTGGAATATCTGACCTTGAAAGGCCGTGGACCAAAATAGGCACCCATTCCAAAAGGTCCTATCTTGACATCAAAAAGATCCTCCCAGTCTTCGTCAAATTTCATATTTGTACCTCCTGTTTAGATGAAAACTTGCATCGTCTAATGATCCCATAATTTTACAGAGTCTCGTGGGGAAATCAATCTATTTTGGAATTAATTTAGGGAGTCCTTCGATGGGCGGTCTACATTGGACCAGGGGAGTGAGGAATTCTTGCAACGCTTTTTCATTTGACACCCAAGCGCCTTTATCCTTATACTGCCCCAGCATAAGAGGGAATTCTGGGTGGTCAAAAAGTCTACAAGAGATCATCCGCTCTAAGGTTTGGGATTCCGTACCTCATCAGCGAAGCCCTTTGAAGGCTAAGAGAAATTTTCCACCGTCCTTTTTTCCTGGTTTTAAAAGCTCCTATGCAGTCTCTGGAACCGATGTTCTTTAGGAACTGGCAGTTACTTATCTATGATGGGTGGGCATTTTTGTTTTTCCAACCTTTAAGATAGAAAGGAACAGGCATGCAGAGGATCACGCGAGAGCAGTCTGTAAAATACGCCTTCGATTGGAGGGACAAACCCCTTATACGAGTACGGTGCAGGGAGAGTTTCGAAATTGAGGCTTATGATGCCAGCACCGGGTACTTCAAATCATCAGCTGACAAGGCGATTCCCGCTCACCGTCCTGGCTTCGACCGCCTTCCGCCGTTGGCCAATCCTATCGCAGGACCTGTTTGGTTAGAAGGGGCAGAGCGCGGCGACACTCTGGTGATCATGGTAGAGGGCATCTTGGTTGACGACTACTCATGGATCGCAGTTGGCCCATCTCGGGGACCGCTTGGAGAATCGACACGCTGGCCGGAGTTATCCGGCGACTACACGACGATGATCTTCAGGCACACACCTGGATCGAGCGGGACTACGCGGGATGGCACCTTACACTTCAACGACAGCATCTCATGGCCGATAACTCCCTTTATCGGCACGCTAGGGGTGGCATCGGATCGGGAGGTAACTACCAGCTTGGACGGGCAGGGCGAATGGGGAGGCAATCTAGATATTCGTGACGTGGCGCCAGGCAACCGCATTTACCTGCCGATCTTCCACGAGGGGGCATTGTTCTATCTCGGGGATGTGCATGCCAGTCAGGGAGACACGGAGTTCACTGGAACGGCAGCTGAGACCAAGGCCACAGTCTGCGTGAAGCTGGACCTCATCAAGGGCAAAATGATCCCGTGGATGCGGATCGAAAAGCCGACCTCAATCGTTTCAGTTTACGCTTATCGTCCATTGGAAGCAGCCGTGGAAACCGCAACCGTAAACCTAATAGACTGGCTCATTACGGAGTACAGCTTCACACCTAAGGATGCGTATTGTCTGGTCAGTACGTGCCCGGGTTTTCGAATCAATGTTTACCAGATGTGCAAGTTGGGCAAACTGAGCCCTGTTGCCGGGGCTGAGATACCGAAGCACTACCTATAAGTCGCAGAGCCTGACCTTCGCAAGGTGATTGTGTGAGGGTCTCAGAAAGGATGAGTGGTCTGCAAATCTTCAAGATGTGCTCGCCGTGGTTCCAATAGGCCCTTTAGCTTTCTGTCGAGAGCGTGATCATCCTAACAAAGTCAATCCGTCCGGAACTCAAAACCAAATTGGGCTGTGTCACTGTTTGTCGAGTTATCGCCACAAGTCAAAGTGTTAAAGGATGATGGGAAAGTGAAAAAAAAGATTCTGCATGTTTTACTGAGCTTTGCTATTGTAATTCTGATGGGCGCTGGTATGCAAATCGTATCACGAACCGCTATTGCAGAGGAGGCTACCTTCCTTCCTCTTGATCTAGGTCCAGTCCATTCCTCAAATTTGAATCCTTAAGGGAGGGAACAGGGTGAAGGCAACCATGCTGTTAGCTGGTGACATTGGTGGGACTAAGACTAACTTGGGCATTTACTCAACTGAGAAAGGGCCGCGTGAACCTATCCTCGAGGCCACCTTCTCCAGCTGGCAGTATCGTAGTCTCGAAACACTTCTGACCGAGTTCCTGGAACAGGTAACTATCAAGGTGGATCGCGCCAGCTTCGGGGTGGCAGGACCGGTAGTTGGCGGGCAGGCAAAGATTACTAACCTACCTTGGGTTATTAAAGAGACGCAATTGCGGGCGAGGCTCAACCTGGATTCTGTAAGTTTAATTAACGATCTAGAGGCCATTGCCTGCGGTGTACCCTTGCTGGAGCCGGGTGATTTACATACCCTCAATGAGGGAGAGCCGATCCCGCAGGGTACCTTGGCCGTCGTCGCACCTGGCACAGGCCTCGGGGAGGCCTTTCTCATCTGGGATGGATTGCGTTACCGAGCATACCCTTCTGAAGGGGGGCATAGTGATTTTGCGCCAAATGATCCCTTGGAGATGGACCTTTTACGGTATCTTCATAAAAAGATGGAGCACGTGAGCTACGAGCGTATTTGCTCTGGCCAGGGTTTGCCGAACATTTATGCCTATCTCAAGGACAGTGGCTATGCAGAAGAGCCGGCCTGGCTTGCTGAGAAATTGACTACAACAGATGATCCAACGCCTGTTATCTTCAATGCGGCACTTGACACTGAGAGACCGTGTGAGCTCTGTGCCACCACAGTCAGTGTCTTTGTCTCTGCCCTTGGAGCGGAGGCGGGAAATCTCGCTCTTAAGGTGCTGGCAACTGGAGGAGTATACCTTGGTGGTGGCATCCCGCTCCGGATCATTTCCATACTTGACAATGGACGTTTTATGGAGAGTTTCACTCGTAAGGGACGCTTTTCTGTGCTAGTATCGCGTATACCTGTGTATGTCCTTGTCAACCCTAAGATCGCGCTTATTGGCGCGGCATTCCACGGTCTGGAAATGTCCCAAGGGTTACAGTCGATATGAAAGGAGGAACCGTGATGGGTGAGCAAGGTTCGCTCGACCAAAAGTGTATCAATACCATTCGCTTTTTGGCGGCCGATGCGGTGGAGAAAGCCAAGTCAGGCCATCCGGGTATGCCGATGGGAGCAGCACCCATGGCCTACGTACTATGGACCAAACACCTCAAGCACGACCCCGGTGATCCCCTGTGGGTAGATCGCGATCGGTTTATTCTCTCGGCGGGCCATGGGTCAATGCTTTTGTATGCCCTTCTTCATCTTACTGGCTATGATGTCCCTCTTTCTGAGTTACAGTCCTTCCGGCAGTGGGGAAGTAAAACGGCCGGCCACCCAGAGGGCCATCTCCTACCTGGCGTCGAGGTTACTACCGGTCCACTCGGCCAAGGAATTAGTAACGCGGTTGGCATGGCGCTTGCCGAGGCACACCTTGCAGCACGATACAATCATCCAAGTCACAGGATCGTCGATCACTTTACCTATGTTATCGCCAGCGATGGTGATCTCATGGAGGGGGTTTCCTCTGAAGCTTGTTCGCTGGCAGGCCACCTAGGACTGGGCAAATTGATTGTGCTCTTTGACGACAATCGGATTTCACTCTCTGGTTCCACTGCCCTCACCTTCACTGAGGATGTGGGAAGACGATTCCAGGCCTATGGGTGGCATGTACAGAAGGTTGAAGAAGGTAATGACATAGCTGCTGTTAATGCTGCGCTGAATGTTGCCAAGGAAGAAACTTCCAAGCCATCCCTCATCTGCGTGCGAACTGTCATCGGGTATGGCTCGCCCAATAAGCAGGGCACCTTTGGAGCCCATGGGTCACCTCTGGGACAGGATGAATTACTCGCAGCAAAAGAGAATCTTGGCTGGCCTACTGAGTCGGATTTTTTTATACCTGAGGATGTATTGGAACATTTTAGGGGGGCAGTGACCAACGGGCAGACAAAGAAAGCTGAATGGGAAGCTGATTTTGCGCGCTACGGAGAAGCCTATCCAGAGTTGGCTGCAGAATTTGAGCGAAGGATGAGCGGCGAACTTCCTGCTGGTTGGGATGCGGAGCTACCCACCTTTCATGCTGAACCTAAGGGTATGCCGACCCGGAAGGCCTCCGAGGCCGTTCTGCAGGTTCTTGCTTCAAAGATACCTGAACTCATGGGTGGGTCAGCTGATCTCAATCCGTCCACCTTCTGCTGGCTCAAAGGCTATGGCGATTTTCAACTACCGGAGAGATCATCTGAGAGTCTCCAAGGGGTGGTGGGCGGCGAGTGGGGGTATGGGGGGCGTAACGTGCATTTCGGCGTGCGGGAGCACGCAATGGGAGCCATCACCATTGGCATGGCAATGCATGGGGGCATCATCCCCTATGCAGCCACCTTTCTGGTATTCTCCGACTATATGCGTCCTCCTATGCGCCTGGCAGCGCTATCGAAAATACGCGTTATCTACATTTTTACCCATGACAGCATTGGCCTGGGTGAGGACGGCCCGACGCACCAACCCATTGAGCACCTTATGAACCTACGTGCAGTTCCCAACCTGACAGTCATCCGCCCAGCCGATGCTGCAGAGACAGTGGAGGCATGGCGAATAGCCCTAGTGAATACTGATGGGCCCACCGCCATCATCCTCACGCGACAAAGCGTACCGGTGCTGGATCGCATAGAATGTGCGCCCGCTGATGGACTCCAACGCGGTGGCTACATCCTGTGGCAGTCAGCCGGGGATATGTCAGAAGTGGTTCTGATCGGAACTGGCTCTGAGGCCCACATTGCCTTGGAGGCAGGCAAAAGACTGGCTGCAGAAGGCATTAGTGTCAGGGTGGTTTCACTGCCCAGCTGGGAATTGTTCGACCGGCAACCGGCCGGCTATAGAGAAACCGTGTTGCCGGCCTCAGCGAAGGTGCGGGTTGCCGTTGAAGCTGGTCTCAAACTGGGGTGGGAGCACTTTGTCGGACTGGAGGGAAAGGTAATCGGTATGGAAGCTTTTGGGGCTAGTGCCCCTTATACAGTCTTGTATCAAAAGTTCGGTATAACCGCCGATCGTGTAGCTGAGGTCGCGAAAGAGTTATTAAAAAGAGCAAAAGGGAGGGCATAAAGATTCAATCTTGTATTTGGCAACGGTCAGCTACAAACTAGCGGAGGCTCGAGATGACGAAGCTCACTGAGCTGGCAGGAGTGGGCCAGTCCATTTGGCTCGATTACATACGCCGATCTTTCATCACAACAAGCGAACTACAGGCATTGATCGAGAAGGGCCTTCGTGGGGTTACCTCGAACCCTACGATTTTTGACAAGGTTATTGCAGGAAGTACAGACTACGACGAAGAGCTGAAGCGCCTGGTAGAGGAGGGGAAGTCGGAGCCGGAAATATACGAGGAATTAGTTCTGGACGATATCAGGCGTACTGCTGACATGTTGCATCCGGTCTACGAGACGACTCGCAGACTAGACGGTTATGTCAGCGTGGAGATTAGTCCCACGTTAGCCTACGATACGGACGGCACCATCGTTGAAGCGTGGCGTTTCTTCACAAAGTTGGAGCGTCCCAATGTAATGATCAAGGTGCCTGCTACGAGTGCTGGTATTCCAGCCATCGAGACCCTCATCGGCGAGGGTGTGAACGTGAATGCCACACTGATATTCTCGCTGACCCACTATGAGGCAGTGGCGGAGGCATATATTATGGGCCTAGATCAGCGCGTGGCAGCTGGTGGTGATGTATCCTCCATTGCATCAGTGGCCTCATTCTTTGTAAGTCGAGTCGACACTACTGTTGATTTGATGCTTGAGAAGATTAGAAATACTGAACTACAGGGAAGGATCGCGATTGCAAATGCAAAAGTAGCTTATACACGCTTTCGCGAGATCTTTAGTGGAGAGTTCTGGGAGCGGCTTGCTGCTCACGGGGCACGTGTACAGCGTGTGCTCTGGGGAAGCACAGGCACCAAAAATCCAAGGTATTCCGATACGCTCTATGTTGATAGCCTTATTGGCCATGACACGGTCAACACGGTGCCACCGACAACACTCCAGGCCTTTCTTGACCACGGGAAAGTGGCTGAAACCGTGCGAGAAGGCCTAGGTGAGGCTCACACTGACCTTGCCCGTTTGTCCAGTCTGGGTGTGGATCTGAATACCATCGCACAGCAGTTGCAAAAGGAGGGCGTTGAGGCATTTTCCAAGTCTTTCGAAGACCTGATGGCGAGCATTGCAGAGAAGCGGAAACAGCTGATGACTCGCTGGCAGCAGGCCTCATTCAATCTTGGTCCATACCAGGGTGCAGTGGACGAAGCATTGATTGAACTGAGAGACGATAGGGTGATTTCGCGCATCTGGAGGTATGACCATACTGTTTGGAAACCAGAGCCTGGAGAGATCACAAACCGTTTGGGATGGCTTCATACCCCGGAGATAATGGGTGATAGCATCCAGCGGATTGAGACGCTGGTAGATGCAGTGCGTGATAGTGGTTACACTGATGCCTTGCTACTCGGAATGGGCGGGTCGAGTCTTGCTCCTGAGGTTTTTCGAAAGACCTTCGGTGTGAAACAGGGGTACCTGGATCTCGCCGTACTCGATAGCACAGACCCCGGTGCCGTATTGGCTCATGCTGATCGGCTTGACCCTGCACGCACCCTCTTTATTGTATCCACCAAGTCTGGTACCACAATTGAGACCCTCTCCTTTTTTAAGTTCTTCTACAACTGGGTGCGCGACTCTGTAGGTGAGAAGCCGGCCGGAGAACACTTCATTGCCATCACTGATCCCGGCACTCCACTGACTGATCTCGCTGAGCGCTACCACTTTCGCAGTTGCTTCCTCAATAACCCACATATCGGTGGTCGCTATTCTGCCCTCTCGTACTTCGGACTGGTGCCGGCGGCGCTCATTGGTATGGACATACAAACCTTACTTGATCGTGCCATGACCATGGCCTGCAATTGTGAGGGATGCAATTATCCGGTAACAGGTAATAATAATGGCGGCAGGCTCGGGGTGGCATTGGGGGAACTGGCCAAAGCCGGGAGGGATAAGGTAACAATTGTCACATCACCTCAAATTCTAAGCTTTGGCGATTGGGTAGAACAACTTATCGCTGAGAGCACTGGTAAGGAGGGGAAGGGTATCCTACCGGTGGTTGGTGAGCCGGTGGGTCCACCGGCCTCTTACAGCAAGGACCGCGTCTTTGTGTATATGCGTTTAGTAGGAGATGAATCCCACGGTGAGGCATTAGCTGAACTGGAAGGGGCCCAACACCCCGTGCTACGTCTTTTCCTGCATGATTGCCATGACCTGGGTGGTCAATTGTTTCTATGGGAGATGGCCGTGGCCGTGGCTGGTCACTGTCTGGGGATCAATCCCTTTGACCAGCCCAATGTGGAGGAGACCAAGGTACTGGCGCGTCAGATAACGGTGGAATATAAAGAAAAGGGATCGCTTCCTGCTGAAACTCCCTGCCTTGAGGACGATGAGATCAGCGTCTATGGTGATGTACCAGGGGGTAGCCTGGGAGAGGTTCTGAACACCTTTCTCGGTCAGGCAGAGGTAAGGTCGTACATTACACTCCAGGCCTACATTCAGCCAACAGCGCAAACGAGTGCTGCATTGCAAAATCTGCGCACGAGGCTGCGCGACCGATTTCGGTTGGCAACTACGGTCGGTTATGGACCGCGCTTTCTGCATTCCACCGGTCAACTGCACAAGGGCGACGCCGGTAAAGGTCTCTATATCCAGTTTACTGCGGATGACCCACAGGATGTAGCTATTCCCGATGAAGCAGGATCAACGGCTTCATCCATTACCTTTGGTGTTCTCAAGGCTGCTCAGGCAATCGGGGACCGGCAAGCGTTGTTGAGTCGTGGTCGGAAGGTAATCCGCTTTCATCTAGGACGGGAGATAGTTGGCGGATTGAAACGGCTTGCAGAGGTGGCCCCTTGACTTTACAATACTGGTTGGTGTTTCCTGTTGCAGTGGTCATCGCCACTACGGCTATGGCCTCGGGCGTGGGCGGGGGGTCGTCCTATGATTCGGGCCATGATCCTTGATCTGGACGGTACATTGGTGTAAACTGAGCGGCTGAAAGCACCTTCGTACGCCCATGCCGCTGTTGAGTTTTACGCTCACAATAGGACCGAAGTGAAAGTGATAGGGGCGTTTAGGGACGTGAAGACATGATTTCAGAACCAAAACAAGACTAGGAAGCAGAGAAGATGAACGAAAACAGCCAAAATCTTAAGAAGCAGGCAGCAGAGCGCGCGGTGGAATTTATTGAGTCGGGGATGGTAGTGGGTCTCGGCCACGGGAGCACTGCTATGTTTGCTGTGCAGCGCATAGCAAAGTTGCTAAAGAGTGGGAAACTCACGGAGATTCTTGGCGTGCCGTGTTCGCTCCAGGTCGAGAAAGAAGCTCGGCAACTGGGTATCCCGCTCACCACTCTGGACGAGCACCCAAGCATTGATGTGACTATTGACGGGGCTGATGAGGTAGACCCCAACCTTGATCTCATTAAGGGAGGGGGTGGTGCCCTGTTGCGGGAGAAGATTGTTGCGCAGGCCAGCCGCCGCGAGATTATTGTGGTAGACGAATCCAAATTCTCTCGCGCGCTAGGGACCCGGTGGCCGGTGCCGGTGGAGGTGATCCCTTTTGGCTGGCGAACGCAGGTCCTCTATCTTGAATCTGTGGGTGCCAGTGTAAGGGTGAGGCGAGGTAATACTAGAAGAAGATTTACGACTGACCAAGGCAACCTGATTTTGGACTGTCAGTTTGGTCCTATAGCGGGGCCTGGGCAATTAGCTGCCAAATTAGACGCACGCACCGGTATTGTGGAACACGGGTTGTTCCTGGGATTGGCAACTGACGTGATTGTCGCTGACGTTCAAGGAGTGCGACATCTTAGGCGCACTACATGATATTGAAGGAGAAAGGAGAACGTAATGACCGCGATTGAGGCCTCTGTTTTGTCAGCGGATTTTGCACGGCTGGGTGAACAGGCACGTGAGGCCGAAATGGCCGGAGTCGATGGGGTCCAGGTGGATGTGATGGACGGACAGTTTGTACCAAACATTACTTTTGGGCAGGGTCTTGTACGAACGCTTCGCAGGACGGTGCACGTGACACTCGATGTACATTTGATGATTGTCGAGCCGCAGCGTTACCTGAAGGACTTTGCTGAAGCAGGGGCAGATCGCCTTTTTGTACACCAGGAGGCCTGCACGCACCTGCACCGTGTGTTACAAAGCATACATGAACTCAGGATAGAAGCGGGAGTGGCAATCAACCCCGGCACATCACTAGGTGTTTTGGAGGATGTGCTGGATGTGACGGATATAATTCAGGTGATGACGGTCAATCCAGGGTTTGGTGGGCAGGAGTTCATACATAGTCAGATCAACAAGATACGTCGACTACGGGAGATGCTAAAGGAACGTGGCCTTGAAACACCTATTGCTATAGACGGAGGTGTTGACACAACCACAGCCCCACTGGTTGTGAGTGCCGGTGCAACAGTTCTAGTAGCCGGCTCAAGCATCTATAACGAGAAGGCCTCCGTGGCTCAAAATGTAGCGGCGCTCCGAGCGAGTATAGAGAGATAAAAGCGAGAGAAGAGGAGGTATATCATGGAATTGGCAATGGTTGGCTTGGGCCGAATGGGTGTGAACATGGTCACTCGGCTCCTGCGAGGAAAACATAGTGTCCTTGCATACGATCTGAGCGAAGCCGCTATTGAGAAAGCTGAAGAAGTTGGAGCAGCGGGGGCCCGAAGCGTTGAAGAAATTAGGGGTAAGCTCCCGGCACCGCGGGTCGTGTGGGTAATGGTACCCTCAGGAGACCCAACCGAAAAGGCAATTAGCCAATTGACCGGGATACTGGAAGGTGGCGACATCATCATTGATGGTGGGAACAGTAACTACAAGGACTCGGTCCGTCGAGCTGCCATGCTCAGAGAGAAAGGCCTTCACTTTGTGGATGTGGGAACCAGCGGTGGCATCTGGGGTGTTTCTGAGGGCTATAGCATGATGGTTGGTGGTGAGAAGTCCGTTGTTGAAAAACTCCGGCCTATTTTTGAAACCTTGGCACCTGATGTGGACAAAGGCTGGGGGCATGTTGGACCCAGTGGCTCTGGCCATTTCGTCAAGATGGTGCACAATGGCATCGAGTACGGGCTGATGCAGGCCTATGCTGAGGGTTTTGAGATTATGAAAAACAAAGAGGAGTTCGCCCTTGACCTACACCAGATTGCCGAAATCTGGCGCTACGGAAGTGTAGTCCGGTCCTGGCTCCTTGATCTGACCGCCGACGCCCTGGCCGGAGATCAGGACTTGAGTGCCATAGAGGGTTGGGTGGCGGACAGTGGCGAGGGTCGCTGGACAGTTGCCGATTCAATTGATTTGGATGTTCCCGCGCCAGTTATCACCCTCTCTTTGCTCATGCGTTTTGTGAGCCGTCAAAAGGAGAGCTATGCAGCCAAATTGTTAGCTGCTATGCGCAACAAGTTTGGTGGACATGAAGTGAAGCCAAAAGATGGATAGCTCTGGTATTGATGAAAGTGTCTTTCGGAGGATCAGCTGCTGTAAATAGGTTCACCTATGTAGAGTGCTGAGTAGAAAGTAGTTTGGTGTTGTCAAGATAGGCCATTGTCCGTGGACAGTTTGAGGTATGCTTTTTTTTCGAGGAACTGCCTCAGGCCTTCCACGGTATCAACGTCTCTCCAGGTTGGTAAAAGGTGATTAGTTAAGTTATATCCTCTCAGAATAGCAGTCGTTTCTTTTAGCACCATATCCGTGCCCCACTGTATGTCTCTGAACGCCTCCGGTAAGAAGCCGCTTCTGCGAAAACCGATAAGGTAATAGCCACCGTCAAAGGAAGGACCAATCACAGAATCAACCACCGTAAGGAACCTAAATGCCTTGCCAACAATTCTTGCTGGAAGATCTGGTACATCGCTTCCCATGGTAATGGGCCCTTACAGAGAGAAAGCTTTTTGTAAAAGTCGATGGGGGTTCTACGCCCTGAAATTGCCACAGTAAAATATCCCTTATCTGCGATCATTCCGGAGGATATCTCCGTCCATTTATTCACGGCAAAATGAGCAATCCCCTCATTGTTACTAAAGACCAATATGTCTTTTTTGTCGCTCACACCAAAACCCCTGTAAAATACTTAAACCGGCTGTAGGTCAATTACCATTTCACCCAGGTGTGGCCTTCTCGCTCTAATAACTCATCTGCCTCTTTTGGTCCCCAGGTTCCTGCCGGGTAGTTGGGGAAGTCTGTGGCTGGTATGGCCTCCCACCGGGAAATAATAGGGTCTACTACCGACCACATTTCCTCAATACCATCGTGTCGGGCAAAAAGTGTTAAATCTGCCTTTAGACAGTCTATGAGCAACCTCTCATAGGCATGGTGACGCCCGATTTTAAAGAAGCCCTCATAATTAAAATCCATGGTTATGGTATGGGGTTGGTTGCCCACGCCCGGATATTTGACACTTAAAGCCAGGGATATCTCTTCGCGGGGTTGGACGCCAAATGTAAGGCGATTGGGTTCTAAAACATCACAGGTACGTCCAAGGAGCCTGAGAGGCGGCTGTTTGAACTGCACGGAGATCTCTGTGACGCGGTTTGGTAAGCGCTTCCCAGTCCTTACGTAAAAGGGGACACCTGCCCAACGCCAGCTATCTATATAGAGCTTTGCCGCAAAAAAGGTGGGTGTATTCGAATCAGGGGCAACCCCTTTTTCCTCCCGATACCCAGGTACCTCCACATCATTTATTGTGCCTGGGCCATATTGCCCACGCACTGTAAACGCATCAATGTACTCTTCGTCCATGGGGCGAATAGTCCGACATACCTTTACCTTCTCATCACGAATTAGATCTGCCTCAAAGCCAACGGGGGGCTCCATTGCTACCAAGGCCACAAGCTGCATTATGTGATTCTGCACGATATCCCTCACCACACCAGTTTGTTCGTAAAAAAGACCGCGATGCCCTATGCCTACCTGTTCGGCCACGGTAACTTGCACGTGATCGATATAGCGTCTATTCCACAGGGGTTCAAAGATACTATTGGCAAAACGGAAAAAAATGATATTTTGCACAGTCTCTTTGCCTAAGTAGTGATCGATGCGATAGATCTGTTTCTCATTGAATACCCCTAAAATAGTCCGATTCAGCTCGACTGCCGAGGCCCTGTCTCTTCCAAAGGGTTTTTCCATAACAATTTTCGGTTCAAAGGTTTCATCGCAAAATTTGTGTTGTCCCAGCTTGGTAATAATTACAGGGGCAAACACCGGGGGGACAGCCAGGTAGAAAATTACCTCCCTTGTGTTCTTCGGTGTTGGAAGGCATATTTCATTGAGTCGATTGTATAGCTCCCTGTAGCCCTCATCACTGGTAAAATCCGCAGAAATGTGAGAGAGATGACCGCTGAATTCATCCCAGCCACTCTGAGTAAAGGACTCTCGGGCAAACTCCTGCAATGACTCTCGTGTGAACTGACGGAATTGCTCATCAGACATCTCAGGCAGTCCAAGTCCTACTATCGAGAAGCCCTTAGGTAGTCTCCCATCCTTGTTGAGGTGAAACAGAGACGGCAGGAGCATTCTTTTGCTCAAGTCACCTGTCCCGCCAAAGATGACGATAGTAAACGGCTCAAGCTTGATATCATCGATGAGAACCTCGCACGTTTGCAAGAATTTGCTTGCAGCAACCGAAAGATCGTTTTGTTGTAGGCCCATGGCCAACCCCCTATAATAAACCCTTTACTTCTGTTCACGCCTTTTCGTTTCGCTCACAATTTGTTTCAATCATCATGACCACAGTGTGAGCGCATCAGGCTATGGATTTTCAATAGGTTAATTTGGGTGTTTCGGGCTCGTGCGACGAATTCGAGTGGGCAGTGTCTTCAAGAATTTACTCCTCTTTGACTCTCAGTCCGGGGTAACCCCTCTGATTCACCCAGTAGAATAGAACAGGGATTAAGAGAAGGTTCGTGAGTGTGGCAGTGACAATTCCTCCTACTGTGGGGACAGCAATCGGCTTCATGACCTCGGAACCAGCACCGGTAGAGAACATGACAGCCATAAGGGCAAGGGTCGTGGTAGCAGTGGTCATCACAATCGGCCTGACCCGCAGGAGGGCGGCATCGATGATAATTTCTTTGAGGGGCTTATCGTTGCCCTCGCTCCTTACCCTTTGTAGGAGATACTCCATCATGACGATACCTGCCTCGACCGCCACGCCAAAGAGTGCAATATATCCTACCCATACCGCCGTGGAAAACTTGTAGCCCAGCAGAAACTGGAGCCAAATACCTCCTATAAAGGCAAATGGCAATGCAATAAGCAGGATAAACGCAGAGGACAGGGACTTGAATTTCACGTAAAGAAGGAAAAAGATAGCTGCGATACAGATGGGAACAATGATCATCAACCTCTTTCTGGACTCAATCTCATATTCGTACTGACCGCTCCAGGTGATGAAATAACCAGGCGGGAATCTAACTGTCTCCTTGACAAGTCGGTCGGCCACCTTTACGAAATCGACGATACCCGTTGTCTCAGTATCTACATCAACAAAAATCCGCACATAGAGAAGCGTATTTTCGCTGGCAATTTTGGCAGGCCCGGGCACTCTGAAAATTTTGGCAAGTTGGCTAAGGGGGACTTTATAACCGAAAGGGGAATCAACAAAAATCCTCTTAATAGCTTCTACATTGTCTCTTAATTCCCGCATGTATCTCACCCGAACTGGATAGCGTTCCCTCCCCTCAACAGTGGTGGTGATATTCATTCCTCCAATGGCTGTCATGATGAGTAACTGAACATCTCCCACGTTAATCCCGTGCCTGGCCACCTGCTTTCGATCGATCGCAATTTCTAGGTAGGGTTTGTTCCCCACCCGCTCTGCATAAGGGGTTACAGCACCCGGGATCCCTCGGATGACATTCTCGATTTCTACGGCGAGCCTTTCAATCTCCTTCAGGTCAGAACCAAAAATCTTGATGCCCACAGGTGTTTGAATTCCCGTGGCAAGCATATCAATTCGATTCCGGATGGGCTGCGTCATGATAGGAGTCACCCCGGCCATGTGGGTATTGTGAATGATTTCCTTGATCAGTCTTGCCCTTGTCATCCCAGGACGCCACTGATCCTCCGGTTTCAGAATAATGATTGATTCGATCATTCCTACTGGGGCAGGGTCCGTCGGCGTTTCTGCTCGACCCAACTTGCCCACCACGGTGACCACCTCGGGAAATTCCTTTATATTCAAAGTCTGTTTTGTAAGTACGTCTTTTACCAGGGAAAGGGAAGCTCCGGGAAGTAAGACAGGCATATAGAGAAGATCCCCTTCATTCAAGGGAGGCATAAACTCGCTTTTGATGCCGGGCAAGGTTGCCTCCAGCTTTTGAAATACCTTGTGAATTCCATGGACCTTATCCAAGGATAGACTCTTTGAAAGGGGTCCAGTGACTATTTTTGCTCCTACCATCGGAAATAGACTTATGATCATAAAAAACAGGAAAAGCAGGAGAACTATAACACCATGGTTCAGGCCGATCCCGATTATAGGACGGTATGCCCACTGCAAAGCCCTGGCGATCGGGTTCCGCTCTAGTGGTTTCGTACGCCTTCCGAGGATCAGTACACACAATACCGGGATGACGGTCACCGAAAGGATTGCAGCACCTGCCATGGCCGAGATAGTGGTCAGCGCCAAGGGTTTAAAAAGCTTACCAGACTGGCCGGTTAAGGTAAAAATGGTCATAAAAGCGGCGATAATAATCAACATGGAAAAGAATATTGGCGTTCCCACCTCATGGGCCGCCCGAAGGGCTACCACCGACCTTGCCTCTGTATGGGAAGTCATTCCGAAGTGCCTGGAGATATTTTCGGTCATCACGATCCCGGCATCCACCATCACCCCAATGGAAAGTGCCAAGCCACCCAAGGACATAATATTGGAAGGTACCTTCAGCAGGTACATAACAAGAAAGGCCAGGAGAATTCCCGCAGGCAGTATAAGTGAGATAACAAAGCTACTCCTGATTTGCCCCATGAATACAAGAATGACTGCCACAGCGATGATCAGGGCCATAATGAGTGCCTTTTGGAGGGTGTTCACGGCCCTCCTTATGAGATTGGATCGATCATAGCAACCAACCAAACGAACACCGGGGGGGAGGCCGGTTTTAATCTCCTCGATCCTTCTCTTGACCCCTTTAATAACCTCCAATGGGTTCTCTCCGTAACGCATCAGAACGATGCCGCCTGTTGTTTCCTGACCGTCTTTGACAAGTGCACCCCGGCGGAACTCAGGGCCAAGCAAGACGTTGCCGATATGTTTTACATAAACGGGAACGCCCTCGTGGGCTGCGATGACGATATTTTCTATATCCTCAATGCCTCTGATAAAACCAAGCCCCCGAATAACAAATTCCATTCCCCCTTCTTCGATGACTTTGGCCCCGACATCGATGTTGCTCTTCTTAACACCCTTGATTAGTTTCGTCATGTCAACGCCATAAGAGAGCATCTTGTTGGGGTCAACATCGATCTGGTACTGTTTCACATAGCCGCCCACGCTCGCGACTTCGCTGACTCCTTTGACGGCTGTCAGTTGAAATTTTACGAACCAGTCCTGGATGGATCTTAGCTCGGCTAAGTTATACTGTGACTGGATCAAGGGTTGGCCATCTTTGGGACATTTGCCGGGGGCAAGGTATGATTCGGTAAGATGATCAGGGCAGTAGTAGCTATTTTCGATCGTGTACCAGAAGATCTGACCGAGGGCGGTAGCATCCGGGCCCAACACCGGGACTACCCCATCTGGGAGATCCTTCAGGGACAGATTTAACCTCTCCAATACCCGGGTACGGGACCAGTAGAAATCGATCTTGTCCTCAAAGACAATGTTTATCATCCCGAATCCAAACATGGAATTGGAGCGGATAACCTCCACGCCTGGAATCCCCAACAGATTGGTAGTCAAGGGGTAGACAACCTGGTCCTCAACATCCTTCGGGCTTCTACCCGGCCAGTCCACAAAGACAATCTGTTGGTTCACGCCGATATCCGGGATGGCATCAATGGGTGTGTTTCTAACTGCCCAAATGCCTGTTCCCAATAATGCAACCAGAAACATCACGGCGATAAACCGGTTTTCCATACACCATGTAATAAGCCTATTGATCATATTTCTTCACTCCACCATCCCGCTATCCATCAGGCTCTTTTAGGTGTTATTTCCATCAATGACCATGTCCTCCATGGAGAGCCCCACCATAAGCACCTGAAGCCCCGGCACCCAGCGTGCTTTGGGAGTCGATCAGGTAGTTTCCAGAGACGGCGACTTGCTGGCCCTCCTTCAGACCAGAGAGCACGGGAAGATATCTCCCTGCCCTTGGCCCTACTTTGACCTCTACTGGCATGAATTCTCCCTTGCTCATCTCAACGTAAACGACCTTTCTGACTCCCGTATCCAGTACGGCAGTATAGGGGATCGATAGCACCGGCCTATCAGCGTATGGGACCTCCAATCTAGCATCAACAAACATTCCCGGCTTCAGCAAGCATTTGGGGTTGACCACATCCATTCGCACTTTGACCGAGCGTGTCTTTACATTCAAGAAGGGGTCAATAAAAGATACCTTTCCGGTAAACGGAACGCCAGGGCACGTTGGTGTACTGATGGAGACTTTCTGCCCCACTTTCACCCAGTCAAGCTCGTATTCGTAGATATCTGCCAGCGCCCAGACAACGGACAGGTCAGCAATAGTATAGAGGGCGTCCCCGGTCTTCACATACTGGCCCTCCAAGACCTTCTTATGAATCACGGTACCCTCAATGGGAGCATGGATGGTCATGTGTGTACTGACCTTTCCGGTCTTTTCGAGCCTGGCAATCTGTTCCTCTGTGATGCCCCATAAAAAAAGGCGTTCGTGTGCTGCGTTCGCCAGGCTGGTTGCTGATCGTATGGAGGCTTTGGTGCCCAAAGACATTATTTCCTTTTTGGTCTTAAGGGCGAGAAGGTATTCTTCCTGGGTTGAGAGTAATTCCGGGCTATAGAGCTCAGCTAATGGGTCTCCCTTCTTGACCCTAACCCCTGTAAAATTCACATAGAGCTTATCTACCCGTCCACCGACCCAGGCAGACACAACCTTTACGCCTCTTTCGTCATAGGTAATTTCCCCAACTGTCTGGATCTCTCTGACCAGTCTTCGGTACTGAACAGGCTCAGTCCTGATACCGCTTCGTACTACAACCTCAGGGGAGAGCTGGAGTGTATGAGACATATCCCCTTCTAATTTTCCTCCACTGCCATGCTCAGAGTGGGGGCGATGAGCTTGAGTTTTCTTACCGGGTGAACCCGGCTCTTCTGCATGGCTTGAATGCGCAGTTGTGAAAAATAAGAACATTACAGTAGTTAGTACTATGAGAACAGAGGTCCGACAGGACTTCAAAGAAATGCCTTTCATTTGTACACCCTTGCTTTCCTTCATTATTATTCCTCCTTTGCCCCCTGGGTAATTTACCCAGAAGGGTTTTCGGTCAGGTGGACGCCAACAGCCCTTTCCAGATCGGCAATGTGCTTCAAGCAGTCCGTGTAGGCCTTCCAATAGCCAAATTGGATATTCAGCAGCACCCTTTCAGCATCCAAGACGTCGAGGAAGCTCACGATGCCAGCAACGTAACCTGCCTCTGCCGACTCCATTGATTGCTCTGCTTGAGGAATCAAAGCACTTTTGTATAAATCGATTGTCTCACGGGCGCCCTGAATCTTGAAAAGGTTATCTTCGACTTCAAACAATGTCCGATTTGATACGTTCTGAGAATGGCTTCTTTGCGCAGCGATCGTTTTCAGGGCACTTTGAGCCCGAGATGACAGCTTTTTCTGCCATATCGGCAGATTGATGCTGAACATGACGTTAAAGGCGTCCTTTCCATTGTCACTAACCTTGAGTGGCCCTTCACCCACTTCGATGTAGTTGACCCCAACGGTGAGATCCGGAGCGTAATCCTTTTTAGCTAGTTTGTATGCACTTTCACTCTTTTTGATCAGGGCCTGAGCAGCGCTAACCTCCGGGTTATTCTTTTTTGCAAGTTCCAAAAGCTCTTGTTGTCCGACCAATATTTCCGGCAATTCTGGCTGTATCGGCTTTCCCAGTGAACCAGTCGGCGGCCGGTTCAACAGGGTATTCAGCATGGCTTCCACTGTTTTCTTCTGCGTTTCAAAAGCCAGGAGCCTGTCATCAAGCTTGCTCATTTCCACCTGGACCTTTAGTATGTTTTGTTGCAGACCGCGTCCTGTTTCATATTTGACTCTCGCAATACGCTCAAACCTCTTTAGGAGTTCCCTCTCTCGGCGTGTAATGTCTATAACGGTTGTAAGATAGAACAGGTGATAAAAATTTCTTTTGACATTACGGATCACCTCGCTTTTTGTGCCTTCGGAGACCTGCTTGAGGTATTCTGCGTCTTGAACGGCAATATCCGCTTGTAGATCTCTTTTCCCGTAAAATGGGAATGTCTGCTTGGCTCCTAGGATATGTCTTTGAGGACCGACACGTGTTTCTACATTTTCAACAAAGTAGGTATATGATACGTGGGGATCTGGGAGTGACCTTCGAACCTGGATGATCTCCTTTGCGCTCTGCAACCTATTTCTGGCGGCAATAATATCCGGATTTCTCTCAAGGGCCTCACTTATGAGCCCCGGCAGTTCGAGCATTCCGTGGGATTTTTTTTGGGCATCTGCATATGAGCTCTGAATTGATGTGGCTACAGCCAAAAAGGGAAACAATGTGAATTGTATCAGATAATATGCCATAAACCTTTTCACAAATACCCTCCCTGTTAGGTTAGTAAATTTCAGGAACTTACAAGCTAGTATCAGGCAGCTCGGAGATAGCTCTCATCTGACACTGAGCTTACGATAAACCAAAGAAAGAAAATCACGAGCCCAAGGAAAGAAGGCCGATACCGGGAAAGATATGCCAAGATTTCCTTTCGTTTACGGTTTTGCTGGTATTTATCCAAAAAAGACGCAATTTTGATGCCACCGATTTTCCGTGTTGATTTCAGAATCCGCGGGTCAGATGCCAAAGGTCGCAATAAAAGGGACAGTTAACGGATTACCCTATGAGGCTTTAAAAAATCACTCTGACTGGTTTGCCACCAGCTCATCGACCCATGAAGCAGTGAGATTGTTTAAGTTTAGACTTAGCTAAAGAAAGAAAATTTAATATAATCTCTCGTTTCAGTAAGTTATCTTACAGTCTAATTTTGGACCCATTTGTATTATTCTTGTTCATTCTACATGGATCATTGGACGGCACCATAATCCCATGCCTTCTTAACTTTCCATAGACCGCACTGCGAGCAACCCCCAGTTTCTTCGCACCCTGGTATTGGGATTTCGACACCCTACATAGGGCCGTAGGTTTCGGTATCGGTAATTGTTTTAAAGAATCGAAATCCTAGCGGACCGGATGTGTAACAGGCATGACCAATAAATGATGAAAGTGTAGTTTCTCCGGTTTGTTGTAAGCACCAAAACCAATGCGAATACGTTCTTGCTCTATGTCTCTGAAAAGCGTTCCAACTAAGCGGTCCCAGATGGAGAAGATGGTACCGTAATTGGTATTCCGTTCCTTGTTGGCTAGGAGAGGTGAAACGGGCCGATCCGTTGATCTGGGTCCACACCAAGGGATGGTTAATCGATCGGTCCTCGTCTTAAAACTCCTCTATTACGATCCCACCGGCACCATTGCAGCTGCTCGACAACGTCTCTCCCTGAGGAGATTGGAGAGGAAAGAAATTGGGATTACCGAATATACATGGGTCAGAGACACCTCCTTCACGCTCCAGACCCTCTTTAATCTGGGTCACTTATCTGAGCACATGGCTATTTGAGATGGATCGAGCGACTGCCCTCTGAACACGGGGCAGGAGAGCTGGAGAACTGATTCACGAGTGGGTCGGGGCTACATGGGGCGAAATGGAGCTTTCGACACTGGCAGGGGGGATGCATGTCTATCCTAATCGGAGATTTCAAAGCGGGCCTCTGGGACCTACTTCGCTGAAAAGCTCTTCAGTGAACAAACTAAAAGAGTGTGCTTTGGCTTCTCTTCCACCTCAAGGGCAGGGCGTGTACGCCACCGGAAGGCACTGAGTGAATGGGAAGAAGATGGAATTTGATCTCATCTGACAGGTTCTCTCTCTATAATTTTACATGCAGACCTTGCGTACCTGTGCCAGATCAGTTTGACCAAGAAATATCTTTCGTATCCCTTCTTGCATGAGGGTCGTCATTCCATCGGCGATGGCCTGTTGTCTAATCTCCTCCATCCTAGCCTTGTTTTGGATCAGGGATTTCATCTTCGGTGTACCAGCCAATAGCTCATGCAATCCAGTTCTTCCCTTATATCCAGTATTCTGACATTTTTGGCAGCCTTTAGGCCGGTAAAGGGTCAGATCCTTGTTGTAGGAAATCCCCAGGGCATCAAAATTACCGTCATAGGCCCTCACCAATGTGTCAAACTCCTCTTGAGATGGATGGTAGGCCTCTTTGCAATCCTTGCACAGGGTTCTTACCAGCCTCTGGGCAAGGATACCTAATACGGCATCGGCAAAGTTAAAGGGATCCATGCCCATGTCCAGCAATCGTGTGATTGTCTCAGAGGCATTATTGGTGTGGAGGGTTGAAAGAACAAGATGACCGGTGAGGGATGCCTCAATTCCCATAGACGCTGTCTCATGATCCCTCATCTCACCAACCATGATGACATCCGGATCCGCCCGCAAGAATGACCTCATAGCTGATGCAAAATTGAGCCCTATCTTTGGATGAACCTGAACCTGGCTGAGCCCTTCCTGGGTAATCTCCACTGGGTCCTCTGCAGTCCATATCTTTTTATCGGGTGTATTGATAAAACGCAGAGTGGAATGGAGTGTGGTGGTCTTCCCACTCCCGGTGGGGCCAACCACGAGGACAATACCGTAAGGCCTCTGTATCATGGCGAGAAATTCCTTATAATCTCGCTCTCTCATACCCATCTTATCGAGTCCTAAGGGTTCACTAGTAGCCAGCAGCCGTATTGCAATATGTTCATTTCGTCCTGTAGTCGGGATGGTAGCCACCCTCAATTCGATATCCAAAGGGGCGTATTTCTTAAACTTTATCTTGCCATCCTGTGGAAGACGCCGTTCCGCTATATCAAGATCGCTCATGATCTTTATGCGGGAACAGAGTGCGTTCTTATATGTGTAAGGTATTGTCTGGTATAGCTGACATGCCCCGTCAACCCTGAACCTGATCACGGCATCTTCCTTGCCCATCCTGGGTTCTATATGGATATCAGAGGCCCCCTTATCGTATGCATCTATTATCATCTTATTGATTAACTGGACGGTAGCCCCATCTTCCTCACTAACTCCTTCAGGTTCATCATCTGCTTCAGCTTCTCCAGTGCCTAATTGTCCGAGGATCTCTTCGATGCTTCTCGACCCGGCCATGAGCTTGGATCTCTTGCGATCAAAGAAATAGTCAATCATTCTAATAATATCTTCTTTTAACGAAACGCAGAACTCAAATTCCTTGCCGGGGATAAGGCCTCTTATTGCGTCTTGACCCGGCAGATAGTCTGGATTTTCCATTGCTATCACGATCTTTAAGTCAGATTGGTCCACAGGCACAAAGAGACTTCTTTTCAAATACGTTGGCTTGAGGCCTTTCAGCAGCTGTCCCGGAATGGCCATCCTTTCATCATAGGCTATAAATCGTGTGTTATAAAACATACTTAAGGACTTTCCTATATCCTCTTTTGTTACGCGATAGTCATTGGTAAGAACACTCTCTATGCTGCTCTTTGTCTTCCGTGCTACAAGCATTGCCTGTTCCAGATCTTTCTGGCTGATAATAGTATTGATGATAAGATAATCAAACTTTGTCCGCTTGATGTGTTGTTCCAGCCTCCGGTGATTATGGAAGGCAATTCCCAAGACCTTTGCCATCTCGATAGCTGACTCTCGGTCTTCTGCTGTGAAGTGCTTGCCATTGATCTTGTTGATAAGCTGAATCACGCCTAACAGATCTTTGCCAAAGGTAATAGGCGCAGCTAAGACCTGCTTTGTAGTATAACCGGTTTTTCCATCCCAGCTACTGTCAAAGGCCAATTCGGGATTTATCCGCTTCAACTCATCACTATCATAGGCGTTTTCAACGCTTACTATCTTTCCTGAGATGGCACTATAACCTGCAATGCTTTTATTGCTAATGGGAACCCGTATCTCGTTTATCTCCTCACCCGTCTTAAATCGAGAAACGAGTTCTTTGCTGGCCTCATCCACTACATAGATGGTAATGCGATCCGCATCAAAGAGACTAAGAACACTTTCCATCATATTAATCAATATGTCGTCAATGTCCTTGGAGGAATGAATCTTGCTCGTAATAAAGTGAAGCCTTCGGCTGAACTGAAGGTCCTTTTCAAGAACCTCTAGATCATTTGCCTCTATTTTTCCCATGTCTTTTTTAAAAAGTGCCATGATATTCACCTTCTACGTTAAATAATTCTAAAACTTTACGCTACATGAAATTTCAAATCGTTTCCATATATTTTACGATTAGACATGACCCAGTCCTCTATTTTGGTCCCTTTAGGCCTTTATCTTCACACGGAAGGCCAGCACCCCGTGCAGTGTCCATCAAATGATCTGGATTCTTACCAGGAATTTTTTGGGCCATGATCCAGGTTTTGCCTCTTGTTGTACCTTTTGACACTGTTCAACTATGAGCAAAGGTATGATAATATGTATCAGTTTTGGTTGCTCGGAAGCTCAAAGTGCGTTTAACCATGGAAATGCTCAAGAGCGATAGCCGGGCATCAGCCTCTGGAATCGTGTTTAAACACTCATTCGGTGTCTATGAATACCCCAGGGTCACGTGGCGGTGGAAGGCTGAAAACGTCTACGAGAAGGGCAATGCCACGAGCAAATCAGGTGATGATTATCCGATCCGTGTTTATATGGAAAAGGGACGTAGGTTCAAAAGCAACTTATCCTCAAGGTCAAGCTGTCCCATCTGCCCTTTGTTCGATACCTCGGATTTCGCAGGACTATTTTTTGCGCAATAATTTAATTTGTTTTTCTATTGAACTTGTGGCATCTTAGCATGTAGTAAGTTCCAAAATTGTTATTACTTATCTGTTCGATGGATAGAATCCTCAAAATGTGCTTACCTTGCTCCTGACAGAAGGGCGTTTGTTCTGTTGGGAGTTCAAAGCATCATCTCAAAACCAGCAGACCCGTGGCACTCTTTTCCAATTCTAAGCAGAGAGAGATAAAGCAAAAGGCAAAGAAGGTCGATTCGGAATAGCATTAAGTGTTACCGAAGCTCCTGCTCGGCCGTTAGTCGAAAAAGTAGAAAGGAGGAAAGAGAGATGAAAAGGATTATGCTAATCTTTGGGGTTATTTTCGTCCTGATGATGTTCGTTTCAGCAGCTAATTTTGCTGGAGCAGCCGGGCCACCAGGTGCGCAGACCTTGCTGCCCCCTGGTCCCAAGCCAAAGGTAGAAACTCCAGTTACCATTACCTGGTTGGGGCATGCTGCCTTTAAGGTGGAGTCCGGGGGAAAGACTGTATTGATTGATCCCTGGATAAGCGGCAATCCCCAATGTCCGATCAAGGCAAAGGATATTGCGGGGGCTGATCTTATCTTAGTCACCCATGATCATTTTGATCATGTGGGAGACACTATTACTATTGCCAAGGCAACTGGGGCAACCGTTGTGGCTATGGTTGAGACAGCTGCCAAGCTTCAGGCAGATGGGCTGGCTAAGGAAAATGTCCTTTATGGCGGTTTTGGAAGGAATATCGGAGGAGCAATCGAGGTTGATGGGATAACTGTCATCATGACAGAGGCTTTTCATTCTTCAGGCACCGGCACCCCTGCTGGATACATCATACAGTTTCCAGGTGGAGCCACGATCTACCATGCCGGTGATACTGGCATCTTTGCCAACATGCAGCTCTACGGGTGCCTCTACCCGCTGCATGTTGCCTTGCTGCCAATCGGAAGTGTGTTTACCATGGATGCCAAGCAGGCAGCAGGGAGCTTACAGCTCCTTAAGCCAGCTGTCGTAATACCGATGCATTTTGCTACCTTCCCCATTCTGGCGCCAAGTGCTGATGCCTTTGTGGGGCTGGCAAAAAAGGCAGCTCCTGAGGTGGAGGTGATAGTACTGAAACCTGGCCAAAGCTATACCCTTAAGGCAGGGAGCTATTAGGAGGGAACTCGATAAGCTGGGCCGGGCAGGAGCTTCCCATTATAGAAAGGGCATCATGGATACCTCAGGAACTTCATACAGCAGAGGTGCTTGAGGCCTTAAACCATCACCACAATTTTCGCTTCGTACATACCCCTTCTTCCTCCTGGCTGCCTATCTGCCTCGGCAGGACACCCTGTTTATCCCTCCCATGATAGTCGGACTACTGCATGAGATTAATCAGATATCTGGTGGGGATATTATTTTCTTGCTGTGTTGAATAAATTTTGGAGGACCCAATGACCAGGTTTAATGATCGAATTTTTCGTGCTGCTAAGCTCGATGTTAGTCTATATGAGGAGGTTGAGGCAGACAAGGAGGCACTTCGCCAGGCCATGTCGGTTGTGGTTCTTTCCAGTATAGCAGCTGGATTAGGAAGTGTTGAAAGGGCAGGGCTAAGCGGGATCTTGATAGGGACCATCACTGCCCTCATCGGGTGGTATATCTGGGCCTATCTTACATACCTTATTGGCGCGAAACTCCTTCCCGAGGCACGGACCAAGGCAGATCCTGGTGAGTTGCTTCGAACTCTCGGCTTTTCTAGCTCACCCGGGTTGGTTCGAATTTTAGGTATCATCCCTGGACTGACATGGGTCGTTTTTCTAATCGCCTCGATTTGGATGCTGGCTGCCATGGTTGTCGCGGTTAGACAAGCCCTTGATTATCAGAGTACATTTCGCGCTGTGGTTGTTTGCATCATTGGCTGGATTATTCAAGGGTTATTCCTTGCGCTACTCTTTTCTCTTTTTGGTGGTTTCGGGAAGCCAGTCTAATGCTTTCCCTGTGAGCAATTCATCTCTTTTGAGGCTTGGAGGTGCAAAAAATCCTGTATAGCTATTTAGTTCGAGAGGAGGTTTTATGAAATGAAAGCAGAAATGAGGCTCAAGGAGATAGGACTTGAACTTCCACCGGCTGTGAGGCCGGTGGCGAATTACGTTAGCGCTGTCCGTGCCGGGAACCTGGTCTTCCTCTCCGGCCATGGCCCGGTGCGGGAAGACGGAAGTATGATTACTGGAAAGGTCGGTGCGGATCTGACCCTCGAGGAAGGCTATGAGGCTGCCCGGCGGGTGGCGCTTGTTTTGCTCGCGTCGTTGAAAGCCGAGATCGGGGACCTGGATAAGGTAATACAGGTAGTTAAACTCTTGGGCATGGTCAATTGTAGGTCTGACTTTGTCGACCAGCCCAAGGTCATCAATGGGGCTTCTGATTTGCTCGTCGAGGTCTTTGGCGATAAAGGAAGGCATGCTCGGTCGGCCGTTGGAATGAATGCACTGCCCATGAACATCTCCGTCGAGATTGAAATGATCGTAGAAGTGGAAGAATGATGGCGGGTTCCGAAGCCTGAAGCGGCTAAATCAGGCTCCAGAATTTAGGGAGTGACACGGGGCCTTTGCCCCGAAATTCCCAAGAGGAAGGTTCCCTGATTATGTCATCCAGGTGGTTACAGAGATGACCGACAGTCTCTGGAGCTGAACTCTTATCTGCTAGTACTTTCGGCGCTCGTAGCGAGCCACTGGCTTGAAGTCTTAGGTAATCGATCAAGAGCAGCGATTTACTGACAAAAGCGTCATCTTTTCCGAATCGCGAAACCTATCTGCCCACAGGCCATCCAATATCTTAAACGTTCTCCTCCGTCCACATATATCTCTACAGGCCATAATGAAAAGGGCCTGGTGATATGAATTCTCTGAAGGCTTTTTGTGTGAATACGTGGCAAAAACACCACTGATTTTTTGGTTTTATCTAGAGGGTTAAAGGATAAGCTGTTTTCAGATCGGGTATTCGGAACTAGGAACGCCTTAGGACTTGCAGAAATCTTTCGTGGTACAGTCCTGTTTATCCTTGGTCTCAATATATGAGAAACAGAATTATCACCATTGCCACAATTGGCACAACCGGCATCAGCAACGATCTGTAAACCTTGTCAAACTGCGCCTTGAAGTAATCTTTGGTCACGAGCAGGCAAAGGTGAACGGGAGAAAGAAGGACCCCCACAAATCCTATACCATAGGCAAGAACAATATGGGAAATATCGTATCCCTCTGTTTGCAGAAGTGCGAATATTATTGGAAAAGAAATTCCTACAAAACCCACGGTTATACCTGTTAGAATGCCCGTCAGAAAAGGAAGCAAGGCAAACATAAGAAGCACTGGCACATGGTAGGCTTGTAGAAAAATGGCAACATCCTCGATCGAACCGCAATCCCTGAGCATGAACTTGAAAACCATTATCCCGAATACAAGGATGATCATATTCACCGGTATGCTTTTGAAGATTAATCGAGGTATATCCCGTACTCCGCTACGGCTTATAACAGTGGCAACCGCTATCGAGACTGCAAGCGCAATTATCAGGTTTATGCTCAAGAAGAGTGAGAGGACAATCACCAGTAAAATCGGAAGGGCATCAATAAAAAGTTGAAAGAAAACACGGCCTGAGCGGGATTCCATTGCCGGGTTCATCTCTTGATCAGGTTGTACACTCCCTCCCTTAGCGCTGTGTATACCCCTTAGATAAAAGAGCACGCCGCTCAATAGCATTACCCCTGTCAGGGGCAGTTGTGCCAGTGCTAGGCGTGGCAATGTGACTCCGGACAGCTTTGAAGCAAGGATTATACCCGGGTATAGAGGCAAGATATATTCCCACACGTGGCGGAACCAGTAGTTTATAACCGTGTGCTGGACCGGGGTAAGTTTGAGTTTTTGTGAGGCAACCTTCACCATAGGTGCGGAAAACAGGGCTCCGCCCGGCATCGGTAAAAGGCCTATCAAGGCAGGCAGTATAATTAGTATGAGCTTGACACTGCGTATCAGAAGCTGCAGGGAAGAAAGTATGCGTTGCAGCTGCCCTTTTTCCTCCAAGATGGAGCTCAATATGATAATGAGTGCTACTATTGAAGAGAGCTCAAGCGTGGTCAGATCGACGCATGCCTTCCCTGCTGATTTTAATATAGAAAGCCAGCTCATTCCGAAGATAAGTCCCAGTATGACCGAACCGATTAACATGGCATATCCGAGCGGGCATTTCTTACGCATCAAATATACTATCAGGAAGAATACAAGGCCAAGTTTGAGTATTGGCATAGTCGGTGATCGTTCCTTTCTCTCTGCACCACTTTCTTACCATTATCATGAGTCATAGCATGAACTTCATCATCTGAAAAACCAAGAGCGCGGATTTTCCCCAAATAATAGGAAAATCCTTCGATGGAAAAAGGATTTTCAGCCTGCCCGAAATCGGTAGACAAGGTAGGTGGAGTGATTCCATCATTTTCTCCAGATATTATTTGTGAAACTGTTTTGTTTCAATTTTCGCTGAGCTCGCGTTCCATTGCTCCATAGATTAAAGTAATTCATGAGAAGTCTTACCACTTGAGCACTGTAACATTGGAAAGTCTTCGCCCCAGAAAGCGTTCCCCAATTTCCTGAAATCTGATGGCAACATCCGTGACATAAAACCGGTATTCAGGGGGTTGTTTCTGTTGATCATTCCTGAGGTTGTGTTTATTGAGCAATTCCCCTGTTTGTTCTATTATTGCCTGAGCAGAGTCCACGAGCCGTATTTGATCTCCCAGAACCTCTTGAAGTAGAGGTTTCAGTAAGGGATAGTGAGTGCATCCCAAAACAAGGGTATCAATATTTTTGGCGATAACTGGCTTAAGGTACTCCTGAGCTGTGAGCCTGGTTACCTGATGATCCAGCCAGCCTTCTTCTACTAAGGGTACGAATAGTGGACAAGGTTGGGAAAAGATCCGAATCTCTGGGTCATACTTGTTGATCGTTTTTGCATAGGCATTGCTGTTAATAGTTACTGGTGTTCCAATTACGCCAACACGTTTATTATGTGTTCCGGCTACTGCACTCCGGGCACCTGCATCGACCACATCCACTACCGGAACGGGGGATAGATCCGCTATGACCTGATAGGCTACAGATGACATGGTATTACAGGCAACAATGAGCAGTTTAACCCTTTGGCGAAGCAAGAATTCTGTGATCTGCGTTGCATATCTGGTGATGGTTTCAACCGATTTCAACCCATAGGGTACCCTGGCCGTGTCCCCAAAATAGATAATGTTCTCAAAGGACATCCGTTCCATAAGCGCTCTGACTACGGTAAGTCCGCCTATACCTGAATCAAATATCCCTATTGGGTTATTAGGATTAACGTGCATGGTGCCTCCCTACTCTATAGCTAAATTCGAAATACGAAGCACGAAATTCGAAATAAATCCGAAATTCAAATGTTCTAAACATCACTTGCTCTTAGCTAATATGGCGCCGAAAATATTCATCAGCTCAGTAGCCTCGTTTACTAACTGTTTCTTATGGTTTTCGTGTTCTAGTTTATCATCGGTATCTATCAACCTTAACCAATATCGACTTTCTTTAGCCTCTTTCCGACATATCTTAATTCGTATGATGAAGTCTTTCTTGCTCAGTGATTCGTTAGCCTCAATGTAGTTTGCACCAATGGAACCTGAGGCCCTGATCAGTTGTTTTCCGTCTTGAATATTTGCTACTGACTTTCGCAATTTCTTTACAAACGCTCTGACCCTCCTTGCAAATTCAAATGTGCGGTCTTCTAGGTCGTAAGGTTTTGAATTTTGGTTTTTTGTCATTTGAATTTGTTTCGGATTTCGATATTCGACATTCAGATTTAAAGGGAATTATAGTTGTTTACTGAATAAGATGAAAATCTTCTGCCATAAAAAAATGAAATCTTGAACCAAGATACTAAGGGCATTAGAGGCTTTTCTCTTTTAGACGATGGAGAAGGCGTTGTTGTATATGATCAAATGCCCCATTTGACATAATGAGGATTACATCCCCTGGTTTTACAAGAGTAAGGAGACCATCAAGAAGATCATCATTGTTTGGAAAATAGTGTGCCTCAATAGCACGATCTTTTAGGTCAGTGGTAAGTTTGGTAGAGGAAAATCTCTCACTGAATGGAATTTTTTCCATCATTGGGGGTTCAGGAAGGATGACCAAATCTGCACAGTCAAAGGAAGAGGTATAGGCATTTTGAAAGATGTTCCTCCGGCTTGAATTTGATCTTGGTTCAAAGACAGCAACAAGCCGGCGGTCTTTGTGGTAGTTTTTTACCGCCTTTGTAGTTTCTCTTACAGATGTTGGATGATGGGCAAAGTCGTCTATCACAAGTATATCCTCATAATTGCCTATTAACTCCAGTCTCCTCTTCACCCCCTTAAAGGTCGTAATGGCCTCTGCTATGATTTCAGGTCTTATCTTGAAATGAGAGGCTATTGAGACAGCAGCAAGGATATTATAGATAGTGTGGTTTCCATAAAGATCTGTGGTAACACGTATATATTCTTTCTTGCCCCTTAATATACTAAGCTCTGTTCTACCATCGCTAATAGTTATATTACGAATCGTAAGGTCTGCTTCTCCTTTTATGGCGTAGGTCAAGGAAGGGCATCGTGCTCTTTTAATCTCATCTGCTACTGCAGGATCATCGACGTTTGCACACAGGAGTCCTTCAGCAGGTATCATTTCAATGAGGTCCCTGAAGCTCTCCTTTATTTCCTCGATTCCTTTGTAGATATCTGCATGGTCAAACTCAATACTGGTTATCGCCGTTACATAAGGGCCATAGTGTAAGAATTTTGGCCTTTTATCAAAGAAGGCTGTGTCGTATTCGTCACCCTCAATAATAAAATATGGGCCATGAGACAATTTGAAATTGCTGTTAAAGTTTTTAGCTATGCCTCCAATCACAAATGATGGATTCATGCCCGCGAGCTCCAAAATCCATGCAGCTAGCGCAGATGTTGTTGTCTTACCATGAGTTCCGGCAATGATAACGGATTTCTTTCTCTCCATAGCAAATTTTTTGAGGGCCTGGGGCATGGAAAGATATGGTATCCTGAGGCGGAGCAGTTCACATGCCTCGGGATTATCTCTTGTGATAACGTTTCCAACGATAGCAAGATCTGGCGGGGGATAAAGGTTGGAAGGGGAGTAGCCTTGTTTTACGGGTATGGATAGTCTCTCAAGAAAAGTGCTTATTGGTGGATAAATGTTTTGATCGGAGCCTGTTATTGTGTACCCTTTCTCCTTTAGAATCCCTGCCAGGGATGACATACCAACACCGCAGATGCCCATGATATGAATATGGGCATGCCTTGGGGGAATGTGAAGGTTATCGGCCATACGCAAATTCCCGCATGATTATATCGTGAAGTCTGGGACGCAGATCCCTTATCTTTTTATTTGACCGGTTAGGGTGGATTCGGTTTGTCAGAAATATCACTGTTACATCCTTTTCTAGGTCTATCCATACCGAGGTGCCGGTAAAACCTGTATGACCCACACTGCTTGAGGAGAAGTAATTTCCTGAACTCGATTCCTTTTCCGCTGGTGTATCCCATCCAAGGGCCCAGGTAGACCCTGGGACGATTTCCTGCCTTGAGAGGAATGTCCTGACAGTTTCGGTCTTAAGTTGTCCTGAAGAGTACCCATGGTAGATCTTAATTAGCCTATTGGTCAGGGTAAAGACATCCAGTGCCGTTCCAAAGAGGCCGGCATGACCAGAATAGCCTCCAAGGGCATGTGCATTTTCGTCATGAACATGGCCTTGAATAATCTCCATCCTCCAGGGGCAATATTCCGTGGCGGCAAATATATCTTTTCCCTTGGGGGGATCAGCGTTGATTTGGTCGAGATAGAGGTCTTTCAATCCAAGGGGCTGGTAGAGCTGAGAGTTAAGAAATGAGGATAGATCCTGGCCAGTAATTACTTCTATTATCCACTCTAAGAGCATAAATCCTAAATCACTGTATAGCGATACCTTCTTAGGTTGATTATATAAGGCTTCCTCCATGATTAACCGCCTTACGACAGGCTTTCTATCTTCTGTTGGGTATTGTATTAGTTCCAGATAAAATGGTTTCCAGTCCGGTAGCCCTGCGGAGTGGTTTAGGAGAAGGCGGGGAGTTAGATTGGCCTTGTCTTTCCAGGGGAAAGGTTCAATAAGGGATGAAATAGTTATGTCAAGGCCCAGCAGACCCTGATCCACGAGTTTCATGATAGCTAGAGTAGTAGCTAGGGGTTTGGTCAGCGAGGCTAAATCAAAGATCGTTTCCTTTTCCATGGGAAGGGGTTTCGGGATTAATACCCTGTTGCCCACATTATGGAAAAGCACGACATCCTCCCCCCTTGCCACCAGAAGAACAGCACCCGGATAGACCTCTTCCTTTAGTCCTCTTATGAGCAGGTTTCTTATTTTATCAGTCATAGACTTCAGCCGAGCTACGGCTCTAATGTTGCTAGAATGGGCAAGAGGCGGGTGGAAAGAGGCTATAGGCCTCCATCTTTCTTCCTTGCCTTAACAACTTTCCCCTGTTTTTGATCCCCAAGTGTTTGCCAGAATCACTCCTTAGCATACAGCCGATTCTTCTAATTTAAGAAGCATCCTTTCAGTCTCAAGGATAGCAGGAAGACCAAGAGGTAAAGATATGTTTTCAACTCCATGGCCAATAGGCAGACCTACTACGACAGGGATATCAAGGCCGCGAAGTCGCTCCTTCAGCAAATTGAAGACAAGCTCCTTTTCCCCACAATCCACAATTTGACCGATAGCAAGGGCTGATAATCGGTCCAATCGGCCACTTAGCAGGAGGTGGGTAAGCATCCGGTCCAACCTGTAAGGAGATTCCCCCTTCTCTTCTAGAAAAAGGATCACACCTTCAAACGAGGGTAAAAAGGGGGTCTCCAAAAGAGAGCATATAGTTGAAAGATTGCCTCCAAGAAGTATACCCCTGGCCCTGCCTTTGTTTATTATCCTGCCTTGCTTAAAGAAGATTTGGGGCCTGCGAGAAGTGGTAATAAGCCTGGATAGATTCTGCCAGTTCTTATTCTTAGAGAGATCCGATAGGGTGGGTCCATGGAAGGTGATCAAACCGCTCTTTTTGTATGTAGCGATCAAAAGGGCGGTTAGATCGCTGAAGCCCACTATTATCTTAGGATTTTTTCGTATCAAGTCAAAGTCGATGTTATTAAGAAGCCTTGCCGAGCCATATCCACCCCTGGCACAAAAGATCGCCTTTATATCGGGATCGGAAAACATCTGATGAAGGTCGGACACTCTATCTTGGTCACGGCCAGCCAGATAATTCAAATGATCAAAGAGATGCCTGCCAAGCCTTATCTTGAAAGGAAAAGACTCTAAGAGCTTTAAGCCTTGCTCTATCTCCGGTTGGTTGATCGGGCTTGCGGGGGCTATGACCCCTACTGTCTGATTCGGCTGCAGCAGCGGCCCCTTTATGATAGGCAAAGATACCATGGAATTTTTAAATACTATTTTAACATGCTTGAAGCAACCTAAAATCCAGGGCATTTATAGCTAATTGTGCTTCTTGACAACGAAATCAAAGATAGATAGCCTAAAAAAAATTTTAATTATGAAAGGAGTGAGGAGATGAAAAGGAAAGTAACTGTGGTTGGGGCTGGAAATGTGGGCGCAACTGTTGCTATGAGAGTCGCTGAAAAGGAATTGGCAGATGTTGTATTGATAGATATCCTTGAAGGGGTGCCAGCTGGAAAGGCACTCGATCTTGCTGAGGCCGCGCCTATAGAATGTCATGATTCAAGGATTACTGGTGCAAGTAATGACTACTCTCTTGCAAAAGGGTCAGATATCGTCATTATAACAGCAGGTATTCCGAGAAAGCCAGGAATGAGCAGGGATGACCTCCTCACAACCAATGCAGGTATTATGAGATCAGTTGTTAAGGAGATCTCAACTGTTGCACCTAATTCTATCTTACTTATTGTCAGCAATCCCTTAGATGCCATGTGCCACGTTGCCCTGGAAACAAGCGGTTTCGACAAAAAGAGGGTTATTGGTATGGCAGGGGTTCTTGACTCTGCCAGGTTCAGGGCGTTTATTGCAATGGAACTCAATGTTTCTGTTGAGAATACCCATGCCTTTGTACTTGGTGCCCATGGCGATACCATGGTTCCTCTTCCCAGATACTGCAATGTAGCTGGCATCCCTATAACTGAGTTAATGTCAGCTGAAAGAATTGAGGCCCTTGTTGAGAGGACAAGAAAAGGTGGAGGTGAGATTGTGAACTTACTAAAAACAGGGAGTGCCTATTATGCCCCTGCATCTGCTACTACGGAAATGGCAGAGGCGATTTTGAAGGACAAAAAGAAGATCCTCCCCTGTGTTGCTTATCTACAAGGTGAATATGGGGTGCATAATCTGTTTATCGGTGTTCCGGTAAAGCTCGGTTCATCCGGGATCGAGGAGATAATAGAGATCAAGCTTACAGCAGAAGAGAATGAAGCCCTTCAGAGATCAGCCAAGGCAGTTCAGGGCCTGGTGAATGATTTAAAGAGACTCGGCTAGCCGTTCTACCTATGGGCCCTTAAGACCTTTAAAGAGCCTTGTCCGAGCTAATTGAGAAATCCAGGTTTCATGCACAATCCCTTAAGGCGATGTTGCAGCCTGGTGAGGTTCATAGGATAAGGATATTTGGGTAAGAGACATGAAAATAATCAGAGAGAGCCTGGCTGAAGGTGCTAAGAGGGCTAAAGGGATTCCCATTATCATTGATGTGTTTAGGGCATTTACATCAACTCCCCTATTCTTTCAGCTTGGAGCCCAAAAGGTAATCTTTGTATACAATCCAGATGAAGCCTTTTCTCTTAAGTCAAATCATGATGATATAGTATTGGCAGGTGAGATTAACGAACAACTGATTCCTGGTTTTGATCTTGGAAATTCTCCATCCGAACTCATTAAGAAACCCCAGGGATTTCTTAAGGGTAAGAAGGTAGTTCAAAGGACCACTGCCGGTGTTAATGGTGTGATAAGTGCACTTGGTCAGGCTGAGATAGTTATTCTGGGTAGTTACGTAATGGCTCAGGCCATCTCCAGATATATACTTTCTCAAGATCCTCTTCCTGAGATTGTGACAATTGTAGCCATGGGATCTCTGGGTGTTACCAGGGCACCGGAAGATGAGGGTTGTGCTGACTACTTGGAACATCTTCTTGCAGGAAGTGATTATGATCATCTTAAGACCTTAAGGAATATAATATTTAGTCAGGCTGCCCAGAAGTTTATAAGGGGGGATAAGGTTTATCTTCCGAGGGAGGATCCCCTCTTGTGTTTGCAGAGGGATCTCTTTGATTTTGTTTTAATAGCAAGTAAAGAAAGTGGCTTGGTGACGGTTACTAAGAAGGAACTTGTTGGTTAATACTGCGAGGCATTTGAGATTCCCTAACCGTTTACTAGTGATGTTTTATGTGTGTTGGTGAGGTATCTGTAGATGAGGAGATAGGCTATGGGCGAGGATTTATTGCGTAAGGAAGACATTCATGATGTTATCATTATAGGTGGTGGTCCGGCAGGCCTTACCGCCGGTATATATACGGCAAGGGCGAGACTTTCCAGCCTATTGGTTGAAAAACTGGCTCTCGGAGGCCAGGCCTCCATTACAGACAGGATAGAAAATTATCCAGGCTTTATCGAGGGAATTTCAGGTCCAGAGCTTGCTCACAGTATGGAAGAACAGGCTAAATCCTTTGGTATGAGGATAGTCTCCGGCGAGGTGGCCAGGATTGATGGTAATGATGACAGTAATATTAAGAAGGTTTTTGTGAATGGTGAGCCTGAACCCTATCAATCTCTATCCATTATCATCGCTGCCGGCAATGAACAGAAAAAACTTGGGGTACCAGGCGAAAAAGAGTTTACTGGTAAAGGTGTTTCCTATTGTGCGACCTGTGATGGTGCGTTTTTTAGGGACCTTGCCATAGCAGTAGTAGGTGGCGGCGATGTGGCCATTCAGGAGGCTCTATTTTTAACCCGATTTGCAAGAAAGATTTATATTATTCACAGAAGAGATAGGCCACGGGCAACAAAGATTCTTCAGGAAAGGGCCCTTAGCAATAATAAGATAGAATTTGTCTTCAATTCAGTTGTGGATGAAATCTTTGGTCAAACTACGGTCGAAGGGCTGAGGGTAAGAGATCTGAACACAGGCGAGACGAAAGAGCTCCAGGTAAATGGGGTATTTGTGTTCGTTGGCTGGAGCCCAAGCCTTTCCTTTGTCGGTAACATAGTTAAGCGAGGTGAAGGCGGCTATATCATAGTAGATAAAGAGATGAGGACATCGAGGGAGGGTATCTTTGCATGTGGCGATTGCTGCGAGAAGAACCTACGGCAGGTTGTGACTGCCTGCGGAGATGGCGCTACGGCCGCCTTTTCTGCCCAGCATTACGTAGAAAGGATAAAAGGAGAGGAATATGTCTGACCGGAGATCGATCCCGTGACTTCATGTTTTGTCACGAAAGCGGATGCGGGGAGGTCTTCCAAAATAAGGAGCCTCCCCATTTTCATTGGCAAATTACTGCGTAGTGCTTTTGCTTGTATTTGAAACGGTTCCTTGCGGACCTATTTAAGTGTTTCAAAGTGCTCTTCAACTAATAATACTGAATACAGTTTTAGTGACCTCATCCCGTATAGTTACCTATTAGCGATTCAAACATGCGATAATTGGGATAGTGTCTGAACTGCTTAATACATCTTGTATTCGTCATTACGATGGTTAAGATTCTGAGGTCTTGATTCCTAAACAGTATGGATTGCAGCAATCAAAAGTAGGATAACGTCACTCCTCAGGCGCGGGCTTTAGGTCGTCGCCTGCAGGAGATGGTTGTGCCCTCTTCTTGCGGTGCTTCTTCATGACATCCATAACTTCCTTCACGCTGCACAGCAGCTTGAAGCCTGCGAAACTCTCGATCAACTGCCTGTTCCGGGAGAACCCACTATCGAGAGAGGCGAAGTAATCACAACGAAGCAGGTGTGCAGCGTGGAGATGCAGGACGTCAGTCGTTTCAAGCTGTAGGAACGACGGGACCCAAAGGATGCGAGCAACATCCGCATCGGTTAGGCGAAAGCGCAGGTCATTTACATAGAATGTTCCCTGCAGACCGTGCGCCATAGCAAACGACAGATTGAAGGTGCAATCCTGCTTAATCTCCCTGGCGGTGTCGTCTTTGTCTTCGGCGACGGAACGATTGAAGATCTCTGTAAGGTGCTCACCAACCGCTCTGTCGCCCCATCGCTGAACCCACTTGACACCCACGGCCTCGGCACAAATCTCCTTATATGCCACCTCAGCATGGAGCTTGAACAATTCCAAAACTGCTATGGGAGTGAGAATCAGGGATGCTTCTGTCAAACAGTTGATGGCATAGTGCCGAATCAGAGCGAAATCCGTGGCAGTGTCTCGCTTTCGGATCATCTTCCACAGCATTTGTGTGCGAGCATCTGGGGACGGTTCGACGCGTGGAAAATCTGAGGCCCATGGTGGCTCAATTTCTCTGCCTTCGTCGTCCACGAAGTCCTCAGCCCCTTCAGCAAGGTAGTAGTGACGGAGAAAGTTGGTGTCGAGGTAGATGGCGGGTCGATACACATCCTGAAGCGCCCCATCTGCGTTGAGTCTGGCGGGATACAAATCTACCTCCTTCCATCTGGCACAACGTTTGTGCTGACCTGATGGGGTGGAGCGCCAGCGTAACCCCAGTCAGCGTCCAGCGCTTGGTTGGGCACCTTGTTGTAATAAATCAGGAAAAGGGATCAAAGCTGACTCAAGATCCACCTGCAGCTTCTTCAATATCGACTTAAATACGCGTGGGTGGTTGCTTCTTGTGAAGTTTGTATATTCATACACTCGCTGAAGTTCACCCACATACTGGGGGTCAATCCCCTCTTCTACCAATAGCAAAGGTTTTTTGCCATACGCCATTGCTGCCCCCATTTCTTGATAAAGCCAAACACTTGAAACAAAAGATCCTGACTCAAGAGCTGTTCGACATGTCAATAGACATAGGAAGAAACGCGCTTTTTTAATTTTGGCCAATATTGAGAGCCTGAACTCCTCCAAACCCTCAGCCCTTCCATCAAGCGGTCGAAAACCGTTTGGCTCAAGGACTCTGGTTTTAATGTAGTTCACAAGCTCTTCATCGTCTTCATTAAATTGATGTGCTATGAACACCGCATAAGGATCAATTCTATAGAAAAGCTTTCGATCCTCTTCCGAGAAAGAACCAGCGTCAGCGGCAGAGCACGCCTTTTCTGTAAGAGTATGAACCCACGGTCCGCGTAAACCCCACTCTGTCTTACTAAGGAAACCCCCAACCGTGAGCCATCTCATAGCAGCTTCAATGTCAGCTAAGTCGTAACGAGCAAGCAAAGGGCGGTATAGACCGCCTACAGTGATAGAGTTGTCAGCATGATCGGTCTGGGGCTTACTATCGCCAGAATCGTGCCACTGTCTTGTAATAGTGGCTCTATGTCCTCTCATCATCTGTAGGATTTCGAGACAAATTTTCTCTGAAACTATTTTTCTTAATTACTCTACAGTATTTTTTCAGCCAAGCTTAAAATCTCACTATATTCGTGCCCAACATATATATTAAGCAGACTCTGCTTTTTTCATAAGCACCTGGAAATAATAAAAATTATACAGAAGTTTGATAATTAACTCAATGGGATTAAACTTTTATTGAATATTGGACAGATCCGGCGGATGGCATTAGGCATTCCATGTGCTTCTTGAATGCCTTATTTTTTGAAAATGAGCACAAAAACTCTTCTTTTCATTCCTGATATGGATATTATGTAGAGTCTATGCAATTACGAAAATCTATTATTTTGGGGGTGCAGTGGAAGATTTTAGGGCCTGCATAGTACTAACTGTATCAAACGCCTTCTCCATCACCGGATCTTATCGATTAGCGACTGAGATATACAATAATCGTGATCAAGCCTAGCCTATCTAATCGATCTTGAAATAGACAAAATAGGTAGATGATTTCGTATTGAAGATTTCAATTTGACATATAGGGAATTTTTATCTAATTTGACTTTACTTGAATTCCTCAATGGAAGGAGGTGAGAGCTGATGAAGACTGGTTGGAACTTTCGCTATCGCGCCTGAAACAAGTCTCAGAGCGCCCAAGGATTTGGGCAGACACCGTTAAAGGGACAGGGCGTGAGAAGGGAATGGGCTGGTCGGATAGATGGCTCTCATCTCTCTTAAAGCCGCTTTCGTCAAACTCTGGTCCTACCATCCCATCCAAATACTCCCCTTCCCAAAACTCGCCGTCCTCTGAGAACATCTTTTTGAAGAGTCTCGCGTTTGAAATCAATTATAGGAGGAGAAGAGATGGAGAAAAAGGATTATGCGCAGATGTGGAAAGACCTCGGCCTAAACTTGGAGGCTCATGACCAGCTTCTGGCCGTCCTTGGAAAAGCCTATAAGGAAATCTATCTATCGCAAGAAGGTCGGCCGAAGGGGATGCAATATCTGGATTTCGTGATCTCTGAGGTCCATGGGCTCCGAGTAGAAGAATTGATGAGAGAGAAGCAAAAAGGGAACAAAGTGATCGGCACCTTTTGCGTGTACGTGCCCGAGGAATTGATCCTAGCTATGGGCGGGACCTGCGTGAGCCTGTGCGCAGGAGCTGATATCGGAATTGCTGAGGCCGAAAAAGTTCTTCCGCGCAACACTTGCGCGTTAATCAAATCTTTCATGGGATTCAAGCTCGCAGGGCTGTGTCCCTATATTCAGGCGAGCGATCTTGTGGTGGGGGAGACCACCTGTGACGGAAAGAAGAAGGCCTATGAAATCCTAAACGACTATAAAGAGACCTATGTCATGGAGATCCCCCATATGAAAACCGAAAGGGGCCGAGCTCTCTGGAGAGGAGAGGTGCTTCAATTCAGAGAAAAACTTGAGCAGATCACAGGTCGAAAGCTCACCATGGAGAATCTGGCAAAGGGGATGAAGATCGCCAACGGGAAGCGTAAAGTTCTTCAACGTTTCAGTAAACTTAGGAGGTCAAACCCGTCCCCCATCTCGGGCTTAGATGGGCTCCTTGTCAATCAAATCTCCTTTTATGACGATCCGATTCGGTTCACCAAAAACATCAATGCCCTGTGCGATGAACTTGAGGATCGTGTGAAAAAGGGCATCGGTGTGGTTAGCCGTGGCACCCCACGGATTGTAATCGCTGGTTCCCCCATGGTCGCCCCCAACTGGAAGATCCCTTATGTCGTTGAAACGAGCGGGGCAATGATTGTAGCTGAAGAGTCCTGCGTGGGGGAACGGAACACAAGGGATTTAGTAGAGGAAACCGGGGAAGCATTGGATGAGCTGATCGATGCAATCGTGGACCGATATATGAAGATCGATTGTGCCTGCTTTACCCCTAATAAGGAACGAGTCGAACACATCCTCGACCTTGCTCAAAATTTCCAGGCCGATGGAGTGATCCATTACAACATCCAATTTTGCACCCCTTACTCTATGGAATCCCATAAGGTAGAAAAGGCCCTTGAACAGAGGAGAATCCCTTTTCTCAAAATTGAAACAGACTATGGAACGGAGGACTTAGGCCAATTGAAGACCCGTATAGAAGCTTTTCTGGAAATGGTGAGAGGTTGAAATGCGAACCGCCGGGATCGACATAGGTTCGAGAACCATTAAACTGGTCACTATCGAGGGAGGAGAAATCGTCGCCTCCCTCATCACTGATACGACGCATGGCCCTCTTGAGCAGTGTAGGAGCCTCTTGGACCAGACGCGATTTGATAGGATACTGGCCACTGGTTACGGTAGGCATTTCTTTGAAATCCAGTTTGATGTGCCAACGGTTACGGAGATTAAGGCCTTTGCCAGAGGCGCAAAGGCTATTTTTCCGGGATGTCGAACGATTTTGGATATTGGGGGACAGGATACAAAGGCGATCGCTTTAGAAAGGACAGGAGGGGTAGCCAAATTTGAGATGAACGACAGGTGTGCTGCAGGGACGGGCATTTTTCTAGAGGTGATGGCCAAGACCCTAGGTTATGAGCTTCAAGAGTTTGGGGAGGAAGCGTTGAAAGCGGAGGGCAGGGTCCAGATCAACAGCATGTGCACGGTATTCGCCCAGTCCGAAGTGGCATCCCTCTTGGCCAAAGGGCAGAGGAGGGAGGATATTGCCTTCGGAATCCACATGGCCATCTTAAACCGGTCCCTCTCTCTGTTGAAGCGGGTCTCCACTGAAGGGGAAATCGTTTTTGCCGGTGGTGTTGCACGAGATCCTTGTCTCATATATTTATTGGAAGAGGCACTTGGAAAAAAGATAAAAGTGCCGCCCGAGCCTCAGATAGTGGGAGCCTACGGCGCTGCAATAATTGCCAGAGATCATCTAGAATAATATTGGGATTTTTGGACACTTAAATTGAAGATTCCGAATCTTAAAATTTGATAAGAACTCACATTCTGGTGGGGCAAGTAAAAGAAGACGTAGGCTTGTGTGTCAAGCTTAGATCATACCCATTCAGTTCCAGCTGGGGTTTTCATCAAACACAGCAAGGATCGCTTGCCCCTCATAGTTAGTTCAAATGATCCTTAGAGCCTTGAAAAGGAAAGCCGCTGTTAAAAACCATGGCGGATTTTCAGGATATAACGCTGATCTGCTGGGCGCCTATGCCACGTTCGACTTCTTGAAACGGGATGGGTCTTCCATCTGGCTCCAGATGCGCATAACGTCCTTTTCAGTTAATGGGAAAGGGTAGTTCCGCATTTCCGGACCGGGCCTCGAATTGGCAAATGGCCGATTGCAGGCTACCGGACCGTCGTAGCCCTCGCACCCGCTCGTTCTGAAGGGCTCTCCCGTATCACTGATGGTGTTCAGCTCATCTGCGGGAAGGCCGTAGTCTATTATTTGTCCGGCGTCATTGTACATGAAATCTTCTTCACGACCTATCTGTTCATCGATTAGATAACGGGCAAGCTGTACATGACGATATTGGGCCATTGGGGGCTGCGGATGATCAGCCATTGCGGAATCCACTTCAGGAAAAAATGAAAACAGATGCGTCCTTCCCCCCATATCCCGAGTCTTCTGAATGGCTTCACACATTTCTCTTTCCGTTTCCCCCATTCCAGTCATAAAGTGGAAGCCGGCGTTACCCCCGCCGAAAAGCCTGATAGCATCAGAAAGGCACTTCCAGTAAGTTTCCCACTTATGTGGACCTGAAACACCACTGCCACGGTATCGATCGAACAGCTCGGGAGTGGCAAGGTCAATGCCCACGCCGATCTTGTCCGCGCCAGCTGCCTTGAAATCCACCAGGTCATCATGTGTGATAATGGTTGGAGAAATCAGCACAGAAACGGGGATGTCGAAGCTGGAGCGCAACCTCGCGCAGATATCCTTCGTGTCTTGGACGCAGCGTGTATTGGTGATCATGGAAATACAGATCCGCTTAACCCTCTCCTGCCTTTTGGAAATTCTATCAATGATGTCACCCATGGTATAGGTAGGCCACGCCACCCTGATAAAGCTTTTCTTGTGGTAAGCTCCGGGTCGCTTGCTGGACAGCCCGCAATATGCGCACTTCGCGGCGCAGCCGGACTGGTAGGTCAAAAGCAGGTTAATGCAGTGGAGTTTGGCGTTGCGGTAGAAAAATCCCTGCTTAAACCCGATGGTCATGGCAGCTGCAAGGCTCATTCTCATATATTGTGGGCTCTCCATAATCTCGTTATTTTGGTTTCTCATATTCAACCTAATATTGACGATAGATATCGATCCGTGGTTCAGATTCACGGACCGCTAAAGCTATTCACCAGCTCTCTTTCGACATATCCTGTGAGACGGAACAGCAGGTCCGCTGATACCTGATTTCCATCCCGTACGCCTTGCCCCGATCGACAGCCTCATCCGAGGGCAAGGCCATGCGGTTGACGCCCGCATCAATAGCGAGCATCTCCAACTGGGCATTTCCCCTTTGCCTTGCGCAGCCGAGGCTGATCTCTGTTTCCGGCATTTTAAATCGGGCTTCTGCTATGATCTCGGCAACCGCTTGCGGTTCAGGCGGTCTGGATCCCCAGGCCGCTGTATTCGGGATCCCCATGAGGGAAGCGATGACCACCTGCTCCACATCAAACTGGGAGATCATACACACAGCCTTTTTTTCGCCTTTCATTAAACCGTAGTCCAGCCCACAGACAATGTGAGGAATCATCGAAAGACCCACCCTTTGAAGTGATTCCATGGCGGATATGATCCGTGAAACCCCGAACGGCACATGGTAGATCCTGCGGAATGTTTCGTCATCACCAATGACATCGATCAGGGCCTGATCGACGCCGGCGTCTTTGAGCGCCAGTGCCATATCATCGTTGACGAGGCCGCTGTGTACGGACACATACAATTCCGTTTGGTCCTTAATCTTGCCGATCACCGGGGCAAACGTATTCCAGGGCAGGCGGCCACGGCCATCGCACCCCCCGCTGATCAGAACACCCTGGATTTTCTTATCCGCTAGACGGCGGCATTGTTCCAGCAGTGACTCCGGAGTTAAGGCGGGAATCATGGATTCCAGAATCCTGCCGCCGCAATGATCGCACTGCAGATCGCACCGGTTTCCCGTGATAGAGATGGCCGGATATTTTCCAGTAAATCCGTTATAGGAGAAAATGCCTGGAAGATAAAATGTAATGCGTTTGCCGAAGCGCTGCCAGCTCATGTTCCTGGCCTGTTTGAGCATTTTATTCAGTTCTGGCATAATACTCTCTGAAGGCGACCCAGCAGTATTTAATGATGTCATCGAGCCGGTCCCATTCTTGCTCCATGAACTGCCGGCGCTGATAGGCCCGCTCAAGTGTTTCCCCGAAAAGGTCGCGCCACTCAGATTCATACTCTTTCAAAAGAGTAGCATCACCCGCTTTTGCAGCGCGTGCAGCCCAGCTCCCGGCCATCCGTCCGCAGACAACCGCCGGAAATATTCCGGCACCAGTGATGGGGTGGGTATGCCCCGCGGCATCCCCCGTCAGAATGATATTGTCACGGGTAACCTCCCGGACTGGTTCGGCCGGAATCCAGCCGGCACTGTATCCATAGGGAGAGCCTTCAATTTTTCCTTCTGTGATCAGGCGGGCAATGAAAGTGTCGAGAACCGCATTCAGGGATTTGGCGCTGGCCTTGTGGGGCTTGAGGCCGAGGCCGATATTTGCCTCATGTTTTTTGGGAAAAAGCCACGCGTAACCACCGTAGATTTTCTTGTCAAAATAGACCTCGGTAAACTCAAGGGGTCGCGTCAGAGCCATCTTTGCCTGTATTGCCGGGACAAGGTTCCGGTTTTCGGATTCGATCCACCGCCCAACGCGGCTACGAGGTCCATCCGCTCCGATGATAACCTTTGCATAGACGCTAGCATGCGAGCCATCCTCTCCTCTCATGATCACAGTCTCTTCTTGCCGACTGATGGCGCGGGTTGACAGCATCAGTCTGGCGCCTGCTTCAACGGCAGCACTGGTTAGCGCCTGGTCGAACTGATCGCGATTGATCATCAAACCCGCGGCTGTTGTTTCCTTAACCTCTCCGTTGGGCAGATACGTTTTCATGCCCCGAACGGATTGCACCACGAAATTTCGAACCAGATCGACTGTGCCCAGAAGCGGTGCCGGTATATATTCCGCACATTGAACAGGAAGACCCGGAAGGGCGCGCCGCTCAACTATCAATACATTAACGCCTTTTCGTGCGGCTGCGTACGCTGCGGAGGACCCGGCCGGGCCAGCACCGATGACGAGGACGTCGCAATCATATGTTTTCATAATGGGAGATCGGGAATTCAGCCTACTACAACATTTAGTACGGTACGGAGCAGTTCGATGTTCAGATGCGTCTGGCTTTCGAACTGTCCCGCATAGGCTTCCCTGATCTGGCCAAGATCGTAACAGGTGGTATTGTCAATATCTAGAAGAATCCCGGGAAGCCCTGCATTTCTGAAATCGTCCACATGTTTTGCGAAAAACGGCTGGCAGCAGCACCCGATGAATGCGGATACGCCGGCCGATTTCATCTTGAGCAGTTCCTGCCAAAGGTCTTCGAAGCTGACGATCGAAATAGCCTTTATTTTCTTCTTCAACCCCATACTCCATGCCGTCCCGACGGTACATCCACCGCAGACCCGGCAGCCCTTTCTAAAACGCAATTCGCAGGAGGTTAGCTTTGAACAGTAAGGCAGCAGTAAGGCGGAGGGTTTTTCCCGGATGATGTCATCGAAGGAACAGTTGGTCAGGGATATCAGGTTGCAGAGTTGGAGGGGAATCCCGTACTCTGAAATCGCGATCTTTTCCAGGGCAAGGTCAAGGGGCTTCAGGAAATCCTCAAGCTGCATTCCCTGGATCACAATCAGTCCTTCATCGAAGAATTCCCTGATCGTGTTATGCAGATAGTCCCTGTCCAGACGCGCGCCCTTCAGCCTTGATTCCATATCGTACAGGGCTCGTGAAGGGAATGAAAAGAAATCACCAGTAATATAGATATCCTTTATTCTTCTCTGTGGCAAATTGACAACCAGTGTAAACCGGACCATACCGGCATCTGACTTGTAGGCTCCCTGAACCCATTCCCGTTTCTGTAATTTCGGCTTTACCTTGTCGATCCATTCCAGTGAACGGTAGTAGGGCAATTTCTTCTCGAAAAGCAGTTTTTCATTATCCGTGAGGGCCCCGGGTTCAAGTTTCATCTCCAGATGTTCTTCGAAACTGAGCCCGATCGCTCGCTTAATGTCTTCCAGCGGCGGCGTGTACCCGAGCTCCCAATTAAGACAAGTCACCCGCTCCTTAACGGAGTCGATCTCCTTGGCCTTCAACTTTTCCACCGGAATTCTGAGGGCTTTTAGCATGGTGTCCACGTCAAAATCCACCAGCATCGTTCCCTGGAACAGGAAAGCGTCGTCTGAATCCGTTCCTCCTGTTCCGCATATTTTGCGCCCTCTGATTTCAATATCATTTCTCGGGCGAAAATCCGCCTTGAGGCCCAGGAGATCCAGAGACGTCACGACCGGATCGCAAAGGATTTTAAACAACCTTCCGTCAGGAATCCTAATATCAAAATAGGATTTGTCACAGATGACCTCCCATCCAAGCTGGTTTTCATCAAAGAGGATTGCGCCCCCGCCAGTGATACGGCGATTGACGTCGATGTCCTTTTCTTGGCAGTAACTCGTTCGGATTTCCTCCTGGACGGACTGGTGGTAACCAACCAGGACTGCAGGGGGTGAAAACTGAAGAAAACGGATGGTATTAGGGATCTTCCCCTGACCTTTCAGCTCCAGAAGAGTATCGTCCAGCGCCATATTTTCAGCTGCTGTCATGGGGGGCATATCAAGGAGTCTCCAGGCATTCATTAAACAGCTCCGCTATGTATCCGTGCTCCTTTTCCCGTCCAAGAAGCGTGAGAGGAGGAAGAGATCGAAAGAAGGGATAAGACCTCTCAGCGCCTGACGGCAAACCGCCTCTCACGTTTTTGGATTATTGTAGAGCAAAGGGTCAGGGAAGTAAAATTATTTAAAAACGCCAAAAAAGAACTACCTCTCCACACAGATTGATGACGTAAAGGAGATCAGGGAGAAGACCGAGACCTCGATAAAGATCGCCAGGACGAAATGGACCGATTACTTGAATCGTGTATCCATGACTACACAGCGGATGTTATTATAGCGTTCGCCAATAAAGGTATGAGAAGACAGGAGGTCCTGAGTGAAAGTTGACACGGGATGGATTTATCTATCTTTCCAGGTTATTGACTTTATTGGTGGAGCTGAGTGGGATCGAACCCCCGACCTCATGGCTGCCAGGAATATTTTTGGAATGTGGATGTAGTATTTCAATAACTTACGGAAAGCGAGGTGGCGATTTTCTGCCTGATTTTGCACCCTATCTGCACCCTTTGCAGGATTTTGCAAGGCATACGATCTTTTAATAGACGATTTATCGGAAACGGCAAAGGAAATATTTCGCTATCACGTCGAACGCGAAGGTTGCAATAAGTCGGCAGGTCCTGCGGCCGTGGTCTTGACCGCGCTAGAGGCCTTGGACCCACTAACCCAGATCCGGGAGCAGCTTGATAAAGAGGTTCTGTTTGTCAAAAGCGAAAGGTCGGGCCTGACGCGTCTTAATCCCTTGGTAAGGATCGAGGAGAGGCAGCTCAAGTTGCTGATGAAGCAGTCGCGCAAGCTGGCATTGTATGTCGAGGATTTTGAGCCCTTTGATGTTTCGCTGCCAGGCGATAAGATTGAAGGATGAAAAAAAGAAAGGCCTTGTAACTCGTCGATTGTTAGGTCAGGAAGTAAAACTTCTCGTTAACCCCTCGTTCAATTTGATGGTGCTCAAAAACGAGGGTCCGGGCAAGGTCTACCAGATCGAAAGGACGCCCAGGGGTAATTTACAGATGGTCAAGGTCCCAAGTACCTAAGGCGGACCCTCCCCAGTCCTCCTCGGAATAGAACCCGTCTTCGCCTTCGATGCCTTGAGTCGCTTGTTTGCATCTGGGGCAAAGACCATGCTTGCATGGGCCAATATCCTTATACTTGGAGTCGCAGCGCAGGCAAACCTTATTTATCTTCTTTGGCGTTTTGAGGATGTGCATCATAGAGTTTTTGATTTGCAATAAAGATGCCAAAGCGCATGATCCATCAATGCATCCTTGACAATCTGTTTCTTATGGCTTGCCGTGATACTATAAAATCGTTATGCTATGGTAGTGGATAGCCCCTTCCAGGAAGGCGGGTTGTCGGTTTTTTCTTAGGAAGGCATGCGGCCTCAAGGCCCAGCGCCTTTTTTGTTACTAAATCAAGAGGGGAGAATCGTATACGGGCAATCTCATAGAATTACGGGAAGGGAGGGCGGAAATAGTGAATAGGATGATCGAGATCCTTGACCTCTGCGAAACCGAAGACAGGGACCTGACTGAGGAGGAGTTGCAAGAATACGACAAGTTAGAAGGACGGTTCAATAAACTCGAGCCGCGAATCAGAAGAGCGGGGCGGGTAGATAAGCTCAATGAGGAGCTTAACTAACCTGTAAACCTTAGAAGATTCACTGTTGAAGGTAATATCAAGAATCCGAACATTCTTGACGACCCTAGGGGCGTCAGACCAGGACGCGAATACCGCGAGGTCTTCAAGAATGTGCCGGAAATTGAACACCGATTCCAGTCATTGGATGGTTTTCTGACGGCAGCATACAACAAAGACCAACGTGCTACCGAATTGCGAGCCATGTCAACCTTGGAAGGGACGGCCGCTGGATTCGGGGTCCCGTCAGCTTACCATGAGCAGATTTTCAACATCACGATGGACAAGTCGATTTGCCTTTCAAAAGGTGAAGGTCTATCCCATGCAGTCGAAAAGCCGAGAGATCCCAGCCTGGGATCAAGACAATCACGAGGACGGCACAAGTTACGGAGGTTGGATGCCTCAATGGTCTAGAGAGGGATGGAGAAGGACGGCTCAAGGTCGAACATTGCTGTCACATTTGAAAAATCTTGTCTAAGAGCGGATGGCTAAGTCCCTCGATTCATAAATTCGATGACGTATTTATTTACTCGGGACTAAGTGCTGAGTGAGCAATCGCAAAGACTATACTCATGAGAATACGTTATAGTATTTGCGAATCGAAGCACTAAGTTATTGACTTTATTGGTGGAGCTGAGGGGGATCGAACCCCTGACCTCATGACTGCCAGTCATGCGCTCTCCCATCTGAGCTACAGCCCCTTAATAAAGCTGAAAAATACCAAATAGAATTTTTACTGTCAACATGTTATGCGAAAAATAGGTACGTGAAGTGATTTCCTAAACAAAGATGCCCGGACTCTAGTCAAATAAGGGCATTCCTCAAACGTCAAACGCACCGGGCTAGCCTATTTGGCGGCCCAGGGATCACGGTTAGCGGTTGATCTTTCCATTGTCTCGGCCAGTGTGGATGCGATATTTGCAGGGCGATTCATGGTATCATCTTAAATGTCCATTATTTTATAGTTATTCTCCCAAAATCATCCTCGAGCCGTTCAATATCATCCTCCCCAAAGTAATCTCCTTGCTGTATCTCAATAAAGACGAGGTTTTCTGTTCCTGTGTTTTTGATCCTATGGGCTGCACCAACAGGAATATCAACAGACATTCCCTTTTTGAGGGGCATATCTTTGTTGTCCAGGCTAACAAGGGCCTCTCCATTAACGATATGCCAGTGTTCAGACCTGTGCCTGTGTTTCTGGAGGCTCAACCTTTTCCCGGGATACACAACGATTCTTTTTACCTTATGATCGGCCTCATCTGAAAGTACAATATAAAAGCCCCAGGGGCGGTGGTCTTCTTCGTTTTTCTTTTCGATTGTTTCCTTCATAAAATTAAATCTACCCTACTATGTGACTCATTGCAATATCTGGGCAAGAAATTTTACCCTGTTAAACAGCCCTTTTTGATGTGACAGGGGTTCTTGTCGAACGGAATATATGATGGTGCAAGCCCTGGTGAATTTTGAGTTTATCAATGTGTGCTGTTCCCAAGGGTCTTTTTCAGAAATGATTTCTATGCCTTTGATGGGTACGCCCCAAGGCCCAAGAGGGCAAAAAAACCAGTTATCGCCTCCAAAACAGACACCGGATCATCACCTGTATATCTAGCGTTCCTGGAATATGGGATGAGCGAATATAAGAGTTTGGATAAGAATTTTATTCTGGGATGGGGGGTTAAAGATAAAAAGGTAGGACTAAACAGGTATTGTTGCAGATGATAGTCTATTCCTCTTCCTTAGTCCTCTTCTTTACAAGTTCGATAAATTCCTCAAGGCTCTCCTGGGAACCAAAGACTGTATTGTATAGCTTTTCACTCCAAATGGTCAGACCCAATTTGAATATGTGATGTATGAGGTTGTCAGCGCTTTTAGCTCCCTTTGATTTTAATGGCTGGTACAGCAACTCATCAGGTACCCTAACAGGATATACAGCAGTATGGTTATTATCATCTACCTTCAAATATTCCTGGACACTTTTAAGTACCCGTAAGTTTATATACTTATTTGTGTATTCTTCCTCATCCATTGCTTAAACCGTATCTCTGACCACAAAGGATCTATAACTGACATAATAATGAACCAAATTTATAGAAATGTCAACAACAGAATTTCTATTGATGGATCATATGAGATTATAGGAGTAATTGTTTATGATTTTTTCAGGGGCATAAAATTTAGATTTGAAATATTTGGCAGATATGATATATAGAACACTGATATTATAAAGATAAGGTAAACGGATGATCACACTGCTCGTAATTTTTCACGTATTTATCTGTATTGGTTTGATACTATCTATACTTTTGCAGGCTGGTAAAGGAGCTGACCTGGGAGTGGCATTTGGGGGTAGTAGTCAGACAATATTTGGAAGTGCTGGTGCTGCACCTTTTCTCAACAAGGTAACAACAGGCGTGGCTATCGCTTTCATGATAACCTCGCTTTTCTTGGCCGTTTTAGCAGCCAGGGTTCCAAGGTCTTCGATTATGGATGGGAAAGCCAAAGCGCAACAGGAAAATCCCTTGAAACCTGGCGGTCAAGAAAAGGCTAAACCAGCAACTTCTGATATCCCATCGGATACAAAAGGTGAGAGGTAATGATTTATTGTGCCGAAGTGGTGGAACCTGGTAGACACGCTATCTTGAGGGGGTAGTGGGTTATGCCCGTGCGGGTTCAAGTCCCGCCTTCGGCACCACACACTAGTTAAGGATTAGCGGGTTTTCCGACTAATCCTTTTTTGTCATTGGAAGCCGTTTGGGGAACACTTTCTAAGTAGCCATGCAGCCTGTCAATGGCTTGGCGGGTATCTTCAGCATCTGCCGTATTATACCTATCGAACATCTCCCTGGTCGAATGGCCTGTGATTGCCATAATAACTGATTCGGCAACTGCGGCCTTCTTCATGTTGGTATTGAACGTATGCCTCAGGTCGTGGAAAACGAATCCGTCCTTCTTGAATCGGCCATAGGTTATTGCCGCTCTTTTGCAAGCCTTTCTCAGGGCCGTCCTTAAATCCCTAATTGGTTTGCCATTGTAGAGGAACACATGGGATCATGGATTGCCCTTGGCATGGCCTTCAACAGCTCATAGAGCTTGTCACATATCGATATAATCCTTGGTTCTCTGTCCTTGGTATCTGTAGCCTCGAGCTCGATAAGTGTAGTTTTGCAAGCGAAATGGGGAAAAAGTGAGCTGAGCGGGGTTAGGATGCAGAAAACCTCTTCGGGTAGAATGCGATTGAGGTGAAAGGCAAGGATTGTGGAGTAAGTGAAGGTTACTATTTGAAACTACTTTGGTGAAGCCATTTATTTGTGATTGAAATAGAGGATGATTAGAA
>Ga0209979_1000362_pt1 | contig 63696 bp, 51 predicted proteins | sample AnhtaG_FD_183114 | JGI IMG/M metagenome (GOLD analysis project Ga0209979, IMG submission 183114) | Deep subsurface microbial communities from Anholt, Denmark to uncover new lineages of life (NeLLi) - Anholt_01485 metaG (SPAdes) (version 2) | ecosystem: Environmental > Aquatic > Marine > Oceanic...
ACTATGTCTTGGACGTCTGTTATCCCTTGTTGACTCAGAGCTCCACTGAGCAAGTTGAACCAATATGGCGTTGCTGAGCCGTCCGAACTTGAGAAAGCGTACGGTATCGTGATCGTAACCGGCTGGCTAAACTGGATTCCACTGGGACCAAAATCGTAAGCGCCCAAACACGGTGCAGCAAAAGATGGGGGGTTATTAATTTTCGAGATTGTAATCTCTACGTCGCACGAACAAGCACCTGCAGGTATTACGACGGAAACATCGTCTATGTCGTTTATACTTGCCGGGTCGGTCCCTACTGTTGCGCCGTCGGAAGCAAGAACAAGTTCCGATGCCAATGGGACAAGTTCTACAAAAGTGCTTCCGGCGTAATAGATATCTGTGTTTGTGCCTCTGCTATCAGCCCATATAAGATACGGATGGTCATATTCGTCAATTCCTATGACCGGTCCGCCCTGGTATGTGTTTGAACCATCATCACCTACGAAGACATTTGTTCCGGAACCAGAAGTTGGATCAACAAAGTACAGGTCAGTATCTGTATTCCGCCAATCCTGCCAGCAGGCAAAAACTTTCAGATTATTACCTGTGCTGCCTGTGACTGCAATCGTCGGGTCTAACTGGTCGGTGCCGGGCTCATCTATAATACTACTGCCGGTCAAAGGGCAGTCCAGCAAGCCATTCGATGATGCATAGTAAATATCATTGTCACCAAGTGTATCGTCAACCCACAACAAGTGTAAAATTGACCCTGCAGATTCGGCGGCAACTGCTGGACTCGACTGGTTGTTTGCATTGCTTACTATCGCCACGTTTGTCCAGCCGTTATTTGAGGCCGCTCCGTAAATGTCGTTTGAGCTATTGCGTTCATCTGTCCATACTACGTAAATCGTATTGGCAGAATCCGCCGCAACGGCCGGGTCCACCTGGTCGGAAATATGAGAGGTTATTTGCGAGACTGTTTTGTTTACAAAGCCGTCGCTCGATGTAGCTACAAAGATATCCTGATTACCTTCGCGGTCATCCTGCCAGACAACGTGTGCCTGATTCGGAGACTGACCGTCAATAACTATAGCAGGATTGACCTGATGCCTATCATTCGGGTCATGAACCATTGTCTCAGAAGACCAGTTTATTCCGTCAACCGAGGTAGATACGTATATGTCCCAGTCTCCTTCCCTGTTGTCCTGCCATACAACATATAGCTTGTCGCTACTGTTTAAAGCAACAGCAGGATTACACTGGTCAGTAGCATCGCCGGTCAGTTGAACGGTATCACCAAAGTTTTCTTCCCCTGCTGCAAGTTTGCTAACATAAATATCTCTATTACCTATCGGCCCTGCGTGCCAGGCTGCCCAGATATTGCCGCTGCTGTCACACACCGTCACGGGTCTATCATTATTATCTAAGCCTGAATTGACCTTCTTGTTCTGGCCGAATGAACGCATCTCAGTCGCAAAGGAATAGGAATACTCGTTCATTACATGTCCGGCAAGGTCTGTAGCATTTACTGTTATAGTTACTGTCTGGTCGTAATCAAACGTTTCGTTCGATTGGTAGAAAAAACTATAAGCAGCACGAGTACCAGTCCGTCGACAATCACCGTATAAACTGGGGTAGTGGGTTGTATCTCCTGTATATACAAGATTGCCATTGACTTCAATGGTTACCGTAGCGGCATCAACACCTGTACCGGCATCGGTAATATGTAGAGTTATCATGTTGTTCAAAGGCACCTGTATCGACTCGTCAGTGGGTAAGCAATTAGTGACGGTCGGCGCCAGGCTATCAACGTCAACAGTTATAGTAACCGTCTCAGAATCCTGCAGTTGCCCATCGTTTGCAATAAAAGTGACGTCGTAACTGTTGCCCGCATGGCTCTGGTTTGGCGTCCCTTCAAAGGTTTGGCCGGAGAGTGTCGCCCAACTCGGCAGATTCTGAGCTGAATACGTTATCGGATCACCATCGGGGTCATTTGCATCTATCGTGAAGGTTAAAAGGACATCTACATAAGCCGACTTGTTATCTATAGGAGTGAGCACAGGGGGTCGGTTCACGTTGATTACTGTTATCGTTATTGTCTCAGAATTCGGATCCTGACCATCATCTGCAATGAACGTAACCGAATATGTCCCCGCCTCGTTATAACTCGGCGTCCAGGTAAACGTCTGGCTGGAGAAGTCCGCCGTGCTCGGCAGATTCTGAGCTGAGTACGTTATCGTATCACCATCGGGGTCGGTTGCGTTCACCGAAAAGCTAAGAAGGGCATTTTCGTTAACCGACTGATTACCGATTGGCTCGAGTACAGGGGCTTGGTTGTCAACATCGATTACTGTGATGGTAATTGTCTCAGAATTCTGAGCCTGACGATCAGTTGCGATAAACGTTACCTCGTAACTTCCGGCCTGGGTATTACTCGGCGTCCAGCTAAACGTCTGGCTGGAGAATGTCGCCCCGCTTGGCAGATTCCGAAATAAGTACGTTACCGTATCCCCATCCGGGTCGCTGGCATTTACATCAAATGTCAAAGTATCAGTCTCATTCACAGACTTGTCACCAATCGTTTGGAATACAGGGGCATGATTATTGGGGTCCGGAATATATTCATAGCAGCCAGCACTATGGTGGCTTGCATCGCGGGGCTGGCCGTCATTTCGAATGAAACCATCGGGACCTATAGTGCCGAGACTGTCAGAGGGTTGGTTGGTGGGGTCGCCGAAATTAATTGCCGGTGAGCCCTCAGCAAGATGATAATCCCAGGTTATCCCCCTTCCCTGCTCAAAAGGAGGATAGAAAGCAAAACTTGCATTAACAAAGAAAGGCTGAATACCATCTAAGGAGTAATCATATTCAGGGGTTACTCCTCTAAAACCAATGTCTTCAAAGAGATTAGGATATCCATGTAAATTGCTGGCGTCCCAAACAGCTATAAATGTATTTTGACCTTTGCCTTTGTCAGAGTATGTCCCCCCACCATACCAACGCCAAGCAATATTATAATCCTCCTGAGAGTTATCTGAAGCAGGAAGATACAAATTACCAACAACAATATTATTGTAAACTTCAATGCCTGTGCCATCAAAGCCAGGTTCATAATTTATAGAAAACCAAGCTTCATATCTTTTAAGGATATCCAAAGTAGTGAGTCCGTCATATCTTAACCATCCTATGAAGGTGTTGTTCCTTAAAACCAAAGGACCATTTACGCGATTAAGAGAAACACTCGCAACATCATAAAATAGATTGTTTTCAAGAGTTATATCTGAAAATGTTCCAGAAGAGCCATAAAACATCATTCCCTGTTGAAAATAATCATGGACAGTGTTATTGCGAAATATAATGTCTTTTACAAGCCTAACAGTAATACCGCTTCCTCCATGATGCCCCTCCTGAGTATCATAAGGCGTGAAGGTTACATTGCTTGTTTGGGCAATGACCTGCTTATTTGCCTCAAAATAACCTGACGCATTTAGTGGCTTTACGTATATTGTATAGAACCCTCCCATGTCAATTTTCATAACTGTTCCTTTTGCTCTTTCGGGATATCTAGCAGTTGGCTGATGGATTTCTTCTCCAATTTGAAGTTGAGAAAGGTCATAACCAAGATTGACATATAAAAGATCTGGAGGATGAAAATCGTTCGGCTCATGCGGGTCATGCCGCGAATCATGGATATGGTTTCCTTCAATAACTGTCCCTCTTATACTTTCGTCGCCATGAAGCCTTATACCGCTAACCCCTCCTAATTTATGGATATGATTATAACTGACTAAGAGATTGCCACAAGAGTAGGTACCCATACCGCTAAGGGTATTGCTGATATCAGAGTTGCGAATTGTGAAATTATTGGAATCTCTACATTCTACTCCGTATGTTGTCAGATACTTATTAGCACCTGCAATTTTAGCATTCTCTATTTCAACATAATTTGCCATATTTATTAATACAGGATTAACTGTTTTACTCCAAGGAGGATCTGTTGGATCATAACTAGGCATAGGAACCTGTACTGTAACTCCATCAAATCTTAAATTTACATTTTGTTGAGTAGGATTATTTATTAGTATCCTTGAAAATACGGGAGTATATCCATTTGCTGCCTTATAAGTAACCCAATCAGTTCGTGTAACATTTCCTTCGATGAAAGCGCCGTAGTTTCCGCTGCGTAATATGACGGTGTCACCTGATTGTAAACCAGCTTGAGCCTGAACTAATGTTGTCCAGGCATCATCCCAACTTATTCCTGTTTCTGCGCCGGTGGCTGAGACGTCAAGATAATAAGTTGCGGCCAGACCTATTCTCGGCGGAGTTGTGTTAATACCCAATAAGAAGCAGAAAATGATAGAACTGAGTCGAAGTTTACTACACCTTTTTAACGATGAGCTAATTGTATTTTCTGGTTTTCCATTAGACATAGTTCTGTTTCCCCAACTGTAAACTGTGTTCAGGTCTAAGTAAAACATAAAAAATAAACCAGTTATTGGCAAACGTACCTATATTATCGTCCACACGTTGCGACATTTAAGACAGTAATTTATCGTCAAAAGAGGTGAGATTAGATTAAGGTAAAGGAGATGAGAAAATGACACAAATTCGTAATTCACGTAAGAGACGGGCCATCGCGGATTATTAATTCCTTTTTTATGGCGCGACAGACGTATTCTTGCCATAACAGCCCTCCTGTTTACATTTACACAGCACTTCCCGCTGTGTCCCAATAATTTTACACACCTCCGCTATTGCATATTTGTCCATAGGAGAAGAAAAAAACATGGCAAAATGCGTTATACACTTGTTATGTAGCAAAAAAATATTATGTCTAAGGCAAACCCGGCCCTCTGGCCAACCTAAACTTATGCATACATTTACAAATTATCGGACTTATTACGTCCCCGTCAAGAAAAAAATGTGCAATTTTTCGGATTTCTCGTGCTTAATACCCGAGAAAGCAATTCCTAATGCTACGAAAAGCATGTTTTTTTTTGACGCAACGCTTACATATATAAGCAGATTCTGGTCGTTCAGCCGCTATGGAAACTCAGCAAAAAATTTTTTCGCAATTTTAATTTTTTTATACAAAATGAACGCTTGCCAAAGAACCGATTAGTGATATAATAGCAAAATATTCAATTGGTAGCCTCAAGGAGGAGGTATTTCCCTGTTTGTTTTACAAAGATGTGTCGTTGTGGAATTAGGTTGACTGATTTTATGATACCACTTTGGAGCTATATCTTTTGATGTATCCGATTAGACACGACTATTTGACCAAACGGCCGGAAGTGTTCTGTTCAATGCGTATAGCAACAGGCAAAACGCCAGCGTGGTTCGTTTGGGTTTTGGCCGTTCTGCTTTTGATATCCGCCGGCGTAACCTACCGTGTCCTGGCATCTCACCTGCAGCTTGTTGTCGATACTCCAATTACACTGCCTGTATCCCTGAGTGCTTTCCCTACGCAAATTGGTGATTGGGCTGGCAAAGATGTACCAATTTCAAAAAGTGTTCAACGCGTGGCAGGCAATGATGATTTTATAAATCGCCTATATATAAACAAATTGAACAATGAGTGGGCCAACCTATATATTGCTTATACCGCCCGTCCGCGAACAATGCTTGGTCACCGACCCGAAGTTTGTTACGTTGGGGGCGGCTGGATCCATGACATCACCCTACCATCAGAAGTTATTTCCAACAGCGGCAGGAAAATACCTTGCTCAATACATCGCTTTCACTGGCCGTCAGCACAATATCAGGAGCAGGTTGTTCTAAACTTCTACATTGTCAATGGCCAACTCACATCCGGCGAAGGTGTCTTCTCCGGCGTGGGATGGCGAACGCCAAATATCGCAGGTGATCCCGCACGTTACGTAACACAGGTACAGATAAGCTCGGTTCTGGAGAATTCTGTCCGAACGATGGCTAAGGACATAACAGATTTGGTTCTGGATTATCTCCCTGACCAGAACGGCAAGGTTCGGGCAGTTGAATATAGCAACACCGCCGAGGCACAAATGATTGGAAATTTAGGGGATAGGGGCCAGGGATCAGAAATTAGAAACTAAGATTTACGATTTTATATTCTGTCTTCCTTTTGACTTCTGTCTTCTGCTTATTAAAGGAAGTTACATTGATTTATCAATGCAACCGACGGGGACGGAGTATAGGTAAAGAAGAAGTCGAGAATTTAAGAAGTCAAGAATGTCAGTGAGTGAGAAGAAATCGGAGAAGCAACCTGCCCGCAGTTTTCAGGATGTTAATATTTGGCAGAAGGCACATCAATGGGTATTAGGCATTTATCGGATGACAGATAGTTTCCCGAAAAATGAGCAGTTTGGTTTAACCTCACAACTTCGTCGAGCTGCAATTTCTGTCCCCGCAAACTTTGTGGAAGGGTTTCGAAAGAAAAGCAGACTCGACAAGCTCAGGTTTTACAATATTGTGCAGGGTTCAATATCGGAAAGCCAGTATTACCTTATCCTGGCTAATGACTTGGGATATGCAAATACCGCTGGCCTTCTTGAGCAGTTGAAAGAAATAGATATTATGCTTAATGCATACATCAGGAGAATCAAGGGAGAAGCCGGAAAGAAGAAGACGAGAAGTAAATAAAGCAGGTCAGAAGACGAGAAGTTGAGAATGAGGCGTTCCCAAGAAGTTATGAGGCGTTTCAAGTTGAAAATAAGGTATCTCCAAGAAGAAATGAGACGTTTCAAGTTGAGGATGAGGCGTTCGCCGTTGAAAATGTCACGTTTCTGGTTGTAAATGAGGCATTACCAAGAGGAAATAAGATATTCGCGGTTGAGCATAAAGCATTCCCAGGAAGAAATAAGGCAATTGCAGTTAGGAATGCGGAAGTTCGGTAGTACGATGGTTCGTAAGTGATGAATGTGAAAGGAGTTAGGCGCAGAGGGGCAGAGGGGCGGTGTAACGGTATGACTGTGTGACTGTATCACGGTACCACAGGCTCACAGTATCACAGTTTTCTTGGAAGATTGCATGTTTAAATCGATTTGTTATAATTCTTCCAGTAAGAGACGATATATCCAAAGGAAGTAATTACGAGGCAGTTACAATGAAATTGAAAGTAATAATTCACGAAGCAGAAGAAGGTGGCTATTGGGCGGAAGTTCCCGCAATTCCCGGATGTGCGACTCAGGGAGATACTTTCGATGAATTGCTGCGCAATATCTATGAAGCGGTTGAGGGGTGTCTTTCTGTCGAGGTTCAGGAGATTGCAGTCACAGGAACAGATAAGATCATGGAGATAGCGGTTTGAAGCCTATAAGCGGTAAAAGGTTCTGTCGCCTTCTTGAAGACAGCGGTTGGATATTGAAACGTATCAATGGAAGTCATCATATTTATGCCAAGGCCGGTATAAATGACCGCATCTCTGTGCCGGTTCACGGCAATAAGCCATTGAAAGCCGGATTACAGAGACACCTGATGAAAATTGCGGGGATACTGTGATACGCTGGGAAAAACATATGAACGAGAAAACCAAATAACTACATTTTAACAGAAAGGAAGGATTGAATCATGGCACGTTTTCCCGATAGAGAAGCAGAAATAAAGGCATTGGCGCAGAATATTGTAACGGGTCTCGCCGCTAATGCAGCGGATTTCCCCACGCCGCCGGTCGCTTCGGCGGCCCTGCAGGCGCTGCTAAACTCATTCATCACACTCTGTGACGAGCAGGTGGCCGCTCAGGCGGCCGCCGAGCAGGTGACGGCGACCAAGAACGCGGGCCTGGAGGAGCTGGTCATCGCTATGCGGGCCGACCTGCGCTACGCCGAGGACGCCGTCAATTATGACGATGCAAAGCTGACCGCGCTGGGCTGGGGAGGCAAGGCCGCTCCGACAGCGCTCGAAGTTCCCGGCCAGCCGCGTTCGCTGGAGGCCCCCCAACAGGGCGAAGGATGGGTGTTCTTAGACTGGAAGAAACCCGCCGATGGCGGTGCAGTGGCCGCTTACAAAATCGAACGTCGCGAACGGCCCGCGGGCGACTGGATGCTGGTGAGTATGGCAATCGAGTCCGAGGCCACGCTCAATAACCAGGAACGCGCCAAGGATTGGGAATACCGCGTAATCGCCACGAACAGGACGGGCGAAAGCGTGCCGAGTAATACGGTGGCTGCTGTACTTTAAACCACGGAGGTCACTGAGAGGCACGGAGAAAATAGTGAAATAACTCAGTGTCCTCCGTGTGCTCCGTGGTTAGAGAATATGAAAATCCTTCCATCACAAATAGAACATTCCGGCCCGGGTGTCGATTTGTCGAGCCTGCCGGAAGGCGTGTCTATCAAGATGTCCGACCCGGTCAAAGACTTCAAGTATGCCCGCAACGCGGTCACCCTGACCTTTGACCTGTCGGAGTACGAGAATGTACATCTTGCCTTCGAGGCGATGGAATTCGGCGATGAGCCTCATGCCCCGCCGCCGAACCCGTTCACAGGGGAAGCCGATTTCGACGGTGTGGCGGTCAGTGCGGATGGGGTGGCCTGGTACGAGGTTCAGGACCTGCGGCACCTGCGCTCGGACCGGTTCCTTGGCTACGATATCGATCTGGACGCTGCGATTGCCCAGTGGGGGCTTTCTTATAGCAGCGAATTCCAGATTCGTTTCTGCCAGTACGACAATAATCCGGCACCGATGGACGGGATTTTTCTCCACAAGATAGAACTGCTCGGCGACCTGCGTCCGCCGACCCTGCACCTGACCATGAATGACAACGCGTCAAATCCAACAGTTCTGGACTCCGCCGCAAGCCAGCGTCATCAGACATTCATCGATCCGGGCGGCAACCCCAACACTAACACCCATTCCGTTCCTGGGCCGAACGGGACCACAGCTCTGGCCTTTGACGGTGTGGACGACCGGATAGATTTCGGGCCGACGTTGCTGAGCGAGATGGTGGGTGCGGGCCGGGATTTCACCCTGGCGTTCTGGTACAAGACCGATAGCAGCCCCGGCGACACCACAAAGATATTCTTCCGTCGGCGGATGTCGTTTTCGGAGCCGCACGTGACGGGCTATGTTAGCAACGACCGCATCTACTGGCTGGTGGGATGGGGTGATGGTTATGTGTGGCTCTATTCGGCGTCCGGCATGCTCAATGGTCAATGGCGGCACGTGGTCTATCGCCGCCAGGGCCAGACGCTAACACTGTGGATAGACGGCGCCCTTCAAGAGACCAAGAGCCACCCCGACTATGCGAAAGGTTTTTTCGCCGGCGCATGGGACCCGCGAGCGATTGGACAAGTCTATCAGAGCAGTGACTCAGATTGGCCCTTCGCTATGGCCGACTTCCGAGCGTACGACCGGGCACTGAGGGACGAAGAAATCGTGGCGCTGAGCCTACAGCAGTGATACGGTGGTACAGTCATACGGTGATACGGTGATACAGTCATACGGTGATACGGTGATACAGTCATACGGTGATACAGTCATACCGTCAAACCGTCACACAGTCGCACGGTCACACTGTCAAAAGGTCATACTGTCAGACTGATTACTCGACCACAGAGTGCACTGAGAGCACAAAGGTAGATTTTGGCAGAAGAATCTTTTCAAAACAACTTTTTCGATACTGAATATCTGAAGGCTGATTTAAAAGGCCGATCCATACAGGGTGGCGTGGCCACAATCTCTGCTCAAGGTGCTACCTTCCTCCTTCATACAGGCTCAACGGTCGTGTTGGCACGGCTGCTCACGCCTCAAGACTTTGGCCTGATTGCGATGGTCACGGCAGTTACGAGCTTTGCGATGATGTTTAAGGATATGGGTCTGTCAATGGCGACTATTCAGAGAGCTGAGATAAATCATAACCAAATCAGTACACTTTTCTGGATAAATGTGGTATTGAGCCTCTGTATAATGCTGGTTACCGCAGCTCTGGCACCGGTTATCGCCTGGTTCTACGGCGAGCCGCGGTTGACCTGGATTACATTAGCTATGGCAGGTGCATTCATTTTTGGAGGTCTCACGGTCCAGCATCAGGCTTTACTGAGAAGAAATATGCGCTTCGGCACTTTGGCCCTAATCGGGATTATTAGCACGGTAGTGGGTATTGTTGCAGCCATCATCTCTGCCTGGTATGGAGCGGGTTATTGGGCACTGGTGATTATGCAATTAGCAGGAGCAATTGCCGGCGCGATAGCAGTTTGGCTGGCTTGTGGATGGCGTCCCGGCCTGCCTGCTCACCGTTCAGGCATCCGCGAAATGTTGTTTTTCGGTGGGAATTTAACAGGCTTTAATATTGTGAACTACTTCGCGAGGAACCTCGACAAAGTGCTAATAGGTAAAATCTGTGGATCTGGGTCATTGGGCTTGTACTCAAAAGCGTATGGGTTGTTGATGCTGCCGATCAATCAGATACGTGGACCACTGACTTCGGTAGCGATGCCAGCCCTAAGCCATATCCAAGACGATCCCAAGAGATACGTTAGTTTTTACACAAAGCTCGTTTTATTAGTTGCATTTCTTACCATGCCATTAACAATTTTCCTGGCGGTTTGCTCCAAAAGTGTTATTCACTTATTATTGGGTGAACAGTGGTTACAAGCAGCCGGCATTTTTCAAGTACTGGCTCTGGCAGCTTTTATTCAGCCTGTCAGCACTACATCAGGGCTGGTTTTGCTTTCCCTCGGCCGATCTGGGAGGTATTTAAGATGGGGAATACTTCACAGTCTGGTTGTTGTCACTTCTTTTGTTGTAGGCATCCGTTGGGGTATTGTTGGTGTGGCATCCGCATATGCTGCGGCTAATTACATTGTCTTATTTCCTTCACTATGGTATTGTTTTCGACTGACACCAATGTCTATAGAAGCTTTTCTAAAGGCTATTGCACGGCCAGCAATAGCCAGCCTAATTATGGGGTCAGTTATCTTGCTATCTCGTCCACTTTTGGGCAAGCAGCCAGATATTGTATTGCTTTGTACAAGCTTTGTCGTTGGCTTTTTCACATATTTCTCAGTATGGACTCTAATGCCGGGAGGGATGCAAATACTCCGGGACATTTGCGGGTATGTAACACTGATATTTCCAAAAAAAAATAAGAGATTCGGTGATTGAGTAGTAACGAGCTTGTCATTTTTGGCGTTCTTATTCGAATGATTCAAGACTATAGAAATCCACTTTATGAAAAGTAGAAGTTTAGCGGAGCAAAACAGTGCACATCGTTTTATTCGTCTATCGTAAACTCAAGTGGAAGTTGAAAGATCTGCTACTCGAGGTTCACCGACGGGAGCTACTGAAACATATCAATGGAGGTGAAAAACTATACTTGGAGAACAAGATCAAGCTTATTTACCCTGAGAAACTCACCATAGGGCACAATGTGTGTATTGGAGCAGATGCTTACATAAACTGCAAAGGGGGCGTTACTATTGGTGATCATTCGATTTTAAGTCGGCGTGTAACGATTTACTCTTATGACCATAACTTCAAAAACCCTTCCTGTTTGCCATATGATGACGAAGTTATACTCAAGCAGGTTCATATTGGCCGTTACGTATGGATAGGGATGAACGCCACAATCGCGCCAGGTACCGAAATTGGAGATGGTGCAGTAGTGGGTATGGGCACTGTGGTTAGTGGCAAGATACCTGAAAATGCGATTGTTGTTAGCAATAAGGCCCGGATCGTCGGATATCGTGACGAACATCATACAAAGTTTTTGGTTTATAAGGGCCGATTCCTTTAGGTCTCAAAGTATTAGAATAAGGTTGTGAAAAGGAAGTTATCTGGGCGTCGCTTTTTTGAAGTGAGTGCCAACAGATTTCAATGAATTCTCTGACAATTGATTCCGGAGGAAACGATCATATGAGTAATCGCACATTGGATTTAGCTCTTATTGGAGCTGGCTACTGGGGCAAAAACCTGGTCCGCAATTTTGCAACAGCTAAAAGATGCACTTTAAAGTATGTGTGCGACCTCGATGGGAACTTGTTGAACGTTCACAAGAGAAGCTTCCCCTTCACTGAAGTTACAACGGACATAGATTCAGTTCTCCATGACGAGGAAGTGACCGCCGTTGCAATTGCAACACCTGCTCCGACCCATTTCGAGTTGGCCGGCAAAGCGTTGCAGGCTGGAAAACATGTGTTCGTAGAAAAACCACTGACCTTGAGGGCTTCGGACTCCAAGGAACTCGTTACTTTGGCTGATGAGACCGGCCTCAAACTCATGGTGGGTCATTTACTGGTGTACCATCCTGCGGTAGACTATCTTAAAGAAATCATAGACAGGGGGCAGCTTGGCCAACCTTACTATATATACACGCAACGTGTCAATCTGGGTATCGTTCGCCAAGATGAGAACGCATGGTGGTCGCTGGCTCCCCATGACCTTTCTATTATCTGTTACCTCTTTGGGTCCGAGCCAATGTCGGTTGCGGCACATGGACAGTGCTTCTTGCAGCGAGATATTGAAGATGTGGTTTTTGCCACGATTAAGTTCGCCGAAGGTCAGATGGCAAATGTTCACTGTAGCTGGCTTGACCCTCATAAAATCAGAAAAGTAACCGTTGTAGGCTCCGAGAAAATGGTGACATTTGATGATACTCAAGCTTCGGAAAAAGTGCGGATATATGACAAAGGAGCAGCGATAAAGCAGGATATAACCACGTCATATACGGAAGTAATATCGCTGCGATTCGGAGATATAGTAATACCGAAGGTTCCCGGTGGGGAACCTTTGGCATTAGAATGTGAGCACTTTGTAGATTCCATTCTTGATAACAAGCCCATACGCAGCAGCGGGACTGACGGCCTGCGGGTTGTTCGAGTCTTGGAAGCGGGACAGAAATCATTGAAGAATAATGGCGAGCCTGTTAACGTGGAGGCCGTTTGATTAGCGAAAAGAAAGAGTATTTTGTACATGAGTCGGCGTATGTTGACGAGCCGTGTGAGATCGGCAAAGGCACGAAGATATGGCATTTTTCTCACATCATGAAGGGCGTCAAGATAGGGGAAAACTGCATATTCGGCCAAAATGTAAATGTTGCTGGCGGAGTAGTTATCGGCAACAATGTAAAAGTCCAAAATAATGTTTCTATTTACACCGGCGCGATAATTGAGGACGACGTCTTTCTCGGGCCGAGCTGTGTTTTGACAAATGTTACAAATCCACGCTCGCAGATTGTACGTCATAACCTTTACGAAAAGACAATCTTTCGCCGTGGAGCAACTGTCGGAGCGAATGCAACTATTGTTTGCGGAATTGAACTTGGGCGCTATTCGTTCGTTGCAGCCGGTGCGGTAGTAACTAAGGACATTCCGGATTATGCTTTGGTGGTTGGTGTCCCTGGGAGACAGGTTGGGTGGATAAGCCGACACGGTATTGTGCTGCCAGAACCAGATGCTGAGGCTATTATGGTCTGTGCGGAAAGCGGTTATCGTTACAAAGAAGTCGAGCCGGGAGTGCTCAGATGTCTGGATTTGGACGAAGATGTTCCTCTGCCGCCGGAAAAAGCTGTAGGCAAGGTTTCGTATCGTGATCTTAAGATAAAATAAGCAACCATCTTGATACAAACAGGAGAACAAACATGCAAGTACCGCTATTAGATTTGAAAGCACAATACACAACGATAAAAGATGAGGTTCTGGCTACCGTTTCCGGAGTGCTGGAATCACAAAGATGTATAGGTGGCCCGAAAGTTGCTGAACTGGAAGAAAAAGTCGCTGCTATCAGCGATTGCAAATTCGCGGTTGGCGCTTCCAGTGGAACGGATGCAATTTTGAACAGCCTAATGAGTTTGGGTATCGGCGCAGGTGATGAGGTTATTACGACACCTTTCACCTTCTTTGCCACAGTAGGCTGCATCGTACGAACCGGTGCGAAACCAGTATTCGTGGATATTGACCCTGAGACTTTCAATATCAATGCAAAGCTTATCGAGTCGGCTGTTACGAAAAAAAGCAAGGCGATTGTGCCGGTTCACCTATTTGGGCAAATGGCTGATATGGACCCGATTATGGAAATTGCAAATAAATACAATCTTGCTGTCATAGAAGATGCGGCGCAATCAATTACGAGTACATATAAAGACATGAAGGCTGGTAGTATTGGTACCGTTGGCTGTTTTAGCTTCTTCCCCAGCAAAAACCTCGGCTGTGCAGGTGATGGGGGTATGATTGTCACCAACGATGAGGATTTACACGATCGGCTCAAAATAATGCGAAACCACGGGTCAAATCCCAAGTATTATCATAAATTAGTCGGTGGCAATTTCCGTCTTGACCCGATTCAAGCAGCGGTTCTTTTAGTCAAACTCCCGCATCTGGAGGGTTGGTCAGAAGCTCGTCGGCGTAATGCCGCTTTTTATGATGAGAAATTCGCGGGCACGGTTGTCAAGACATCGCATATCAGCCCAGACTGTGTAAGCATATATAATCAATATGTAATCAGGGTTCCTAAAAGGGATGAGTTGGTCGCTCATCTGAAAGAAAAAGGCATTGGCTGTACGATATATTATCCTTGCCCAATGCACTTGCAGGAATGTTTTGCGCATTTGGGCTACAAGCGAGGCGATTTCCCGGAGACTGAAAAGGCGGTAAGCGAAGTTCTGGCTATTCCTGTTTATCCAGAACTGACAGATAAAATGAAAGATTATGTGGTTAATACGACACTAACATTTTTTCGCTAAATCATAATAATATAGCACTGAACAAGGTGAGAGATGACAATAGATTTGATTTTTGTTGTTTTTAATCGACGCAAGTATACGCAATTATCATTAACATCGTTGCTGAAAGACCCAACAGAAGAGTTTTGTTTGACTATCTGGGACAACGGGTCAACTGACGGCACAAGGGACTATTTGGATTCTGTAGAGGATCTCAGAATTGTGAAAAAGGTATTTTCGCGGGAGAACGTGGGTTTGAAAGGCGCTGTCAACTACTTGTTAAGTAAGTCGTCCGCCGACCTTGTAGGCATCATTCCAAACGACTTTTTAGTAACTCCCGGCTGGACGCGTCCTCTCGCACAAGCACATGCTGATGTACCGGAGTTCGGAATGATTGGATGCTGGCACTTTTTCCCTGAGGATTTTGATTATGAACGGGCCAAGCATAAGATACAGAAGTTTGGGCAACACCAAGTCCTCCGACATCCCTGGACTGGAGGCGGGGCTGGTCTTGTGAAACTTGAGACCGTTAGGGAATTTGGTCTTCTTGACTCCAATGCTACAACCCGTTATTGGATGCGGATGGCACTGAAAGGTTACGTTAACGGCTTTTATTTCCCCCTAATCTATGTCGAACACATGGATGATCCCAAGAGCAAACATACCATACTGAAAGATGAAGAAAGCTATCAAGCAGCTAAGAAAGTTACTGTTAATATACACTCCCCGGGTCAAGAAACATTGGCCGGTCGGTGGCGTTGGAGGGAGCAGGTTCTTGACAATCTGCTGGACGATCCTTGGGATGTCAAGTACTACGTCGGATGGCGACGAAAGCTCAAGTCTCTTAGAAGGAGGGTGGCGGCGCTGCGAAGGATAGGCGAACGGTAGGAAGTGACTGATTGCAGAGAAGGGAATCTTAGTAGTAAAACCGGTTATGGCGACAACATTGACTTTGACAGACAACTCCTGGCGATCGAAGGAGTTCCGTACACGTACAATTCTTGAAGATGAGTCTGGTAGAAAAGTAATCAAGAAGGTTTCTATTACCAGAGAAGCTCAAAAATTTCTAAATAATATCGTAAAGCGAGAAAGGGCAAATACGGAGTATCTAAAGGAACATTTTGATGTTCTATGTGGCAACTTAAAAGGCAATTATATTGAATACGAATATTTACCATACCAATCTCTTGATCAAAAAATAGCATTTGAACTTAGAGCAAACCGTTGTGATAGAGCTGATAAACTCGTCGATCTTTACGTCCAAAAGATAAGTTCGTTGGACAAAACTTATACTTGTCCAACGGAGTTTCTTAAAATGATCTCACAAGATACCTTTGAAAACTATCAGTTTGAGGCTGACTGTTTGTCGCAAGGATTACTAGATTTGACACCTCGAAACATTCTTGTGGATGGGAGCAGGTGGATTGTTATAGATAATGAGTGGTCGTTCGATTTTCCCATTCCTTCCGTTTTTATTATCTTTCGCGCAATTAGGGAAATTGTAATCGAGTTTCAAAGTGAGATTCGTAGATGCACGGAAAGGACACGTCCGTCTTTTGGTTTTATTGTTCGGGGCCTACGGACATATTATTTCCCTGAAAATTGGGCCAAATATATTACCAACAATTCTGTCAGCATTGAGCAAATGTTTAAATGGGAATGTGGCTTCCGCCAATATGTTGCGGGGTCCAGAGGGGGAAGTATTGGCCGTATAAAAACGAATCCAAGAACTAAGACTCACTTCTCAGCTTGGTATTTAAGAAACGATATAGCAGTCATCAAAGGTATGAGCCACTTTCTGAAAAAGCACCCTATCACGCACATGCTTGTACGTTTTTTGAAACGTATATTGTTCCCTTAAACTAATAGGCTGTGTAAATCTTCTAAGATATGGAAGGACTAACTTTATTTATTAGTGCCATTACTATCACTTTTGTGTTTTTCTTAACACCGGTTTATGGGCTCATAATTTACGTCGCTGCACTCATTTGGTACCCCACATATCTGGCAATTTCAATAGGGACGATTGACTTTACGCTACGCAGAATAGTAATTCTTGCAATATTTGCTAAGCTGTTTCTGCAAACAGATCTTCCTGGTCGGTTCAAGTTCATATGGCTCGACAAGATTGTAATTATATACTTCGCAGCTCAGATACTTGCTGGAACCACAACAACTCAGTCTCTGATGGTATTCCTTGAGAATCGCGCAGGAGCAGTTTTTGACATGGTACTGCCGTACTTTGCGGTGCGGTTGATAATAAAAAACAAGCAGCAATATTTAACCTTGCTTAAAGGAATCTTAATGATAGCAGTTCCTTTGTCGATAATCGGCTTTTACCAATGCCTAACAGGAGATAATCTGGTAGGATTTTTTAAAGAATATAGTGCTTGGGGAAAAAGTTCCTATACTCCTATAGGAAGACTTGGTTTATTTCGTGCTAATGTGACTTTTCCAATGTCGATTATGTACGGCCTGTTTTTTGCAATGATTAGTCCCCCTTGTGCTGGGATTCTCAGAAATGTGAGGAAATATAGGATCATCTATATGGTAGGACTTGGTTTTATGGGTATTGGCATTTTTTCGTCTATGTCGAGTGGACCTCTGCTTGCAGGTTTGTTGTCTATTTTCTTTATAGTTATTTATCGCTGGCGCAAATATTGGAAGCTAATCACAATAGTAATTATCGCAGTGTGTGGAACAATAGAAATTATCAGCAATCGACATTTTTATGACGTTATTGGCGGTTTTGCTATTAGTCCAGCTACTGCGTGGTATCGTAGCAAACTGATTGATGTGGCCTTATTTAAAGGTGGAATGTCAGGCCATTGGTTAACGGGTTATGGCTGTGGAGTTGATCCAGGGTGGGGTCCCCTACTTGATGGGCGAGCCCATACTGATACAGTAAATCATTACTTGTTTATTTTGCATTCCTACGGGTTAGTTGGGCTTATTCCATTCCTTGCTATAAACATAATGGTTATCAAGAATCTTGTTGATGCTTATAAAGCAAGTATATTAGATTCAGATGTATGGCTTGTTTGGTCTTTGACAGCTGGATTATTCGGGATATGGATTACTCTTATGACTGTTTCGCTATTTGGTCAGCCTACTACGATTTACTATATGATGCTCGCCTTTGCCGCTTTAATGCCTGCAATAATAAATCAACGTCACGGCCTATCATATGTGTCCGTTTCAAAATAAACATTAAAAAAGACATCAGAAATGCTGGAGCACAATCTGAAGGAGTTGAAGAATTAAGTTTCTATTAGCCGGACTAACTATTTGTGCTGTTGCATTTATTTATATTGCAGTTCCCTTTATTTATAGTATTTGGGCTTGCATGTTACTTAAACGAAAAGCGAAAAAACTTAACTCTCTCGTCTTAACATTTGATGATGGACCGGGCAGCAGGTTGACCCCTGCTATTTTGGATATTCTGGCAGAGCATAAAGTCAAAGCCACATTTTTCGTGCTTGGCAGGAGTATTGTCGGCCGGGAAGAAATCGTCAGGCAAATAGCAGACCAAGGACACGAAATTTGTTCGCATGGGTACGAGCATTTACATTACTGGAAAGTCTCACAATTGCGGACAACAAAAGACATCAAGCAGGGCTCCAGTGCCATAAACTCAGTTTTAGATACAAGCGACGTAAATACCTATTTCGCCCACCTAAAGGAAAGCAAAACATGGTCAGTTTTCTTTGCTTGTTATCGTGTGGGGTGCCCATAGTATATTAGTAGGTGGATGTCGGAGGTACTTGGGTGACAAAACTGGACTAAGTAGAAACGCAAAAAGACTCATTGGATAAGACTGCTATAGGAAACAACATAACTCCTTAAGATTCAAGGTATTATGAACTGGTTATGCATAATTACCGAATTAAAAATTCTTCATTTCTACTTAGCAAAGAATCTCACTTTTGGTAAAAGAAGCAGTTGAAGCAATTTTATTAGCTCATGATTTTAATCGTTCTGATGACACTGTGGATCTATTCGTCCTTGAGTCAGTTCGGTCGGCTTTGACAACGGTGTGAGAGACTGGTGTGCAAGTACTGACTTACTCACAATTGTTGAGTAGATGAGAACGGGAGAATTAGTTGGATGTATCTGTAATCGTAGTTAGCTGGAATACCAAAGGTCTTTTGTGCGACTGTCTTCAATCCATTTTAGAACAGGCAGGCGATGTGGATTATGAAATTGTCGTCGTTGATAACGCCTCATCTGATGGTTCGGCCGAAATGGTTCGGTCCCATTTTCCTAACGTAACTCTTATTGTCGAACAGACTAACCGTGGGTACGCAGCGGCTATTAACGATGGAATAAGAGTTGCTCAGGGCCGATATGTCTTAATCCTGAATAGTGACACATTAGTTTGTGATGCAGCTATTGCCAAGACCGTCGGATATGCGGATAAGCATCCGGAAGCGGCGGTTGTTGGCTGCCAGGTTAGAGAAAGCCTGGACAAGGTCCAAATGACCTGCTTTCGTTTCCCCAGTTTACTCAACCTTCTTTTACGTGTGTCCGGATTGGCGAGGTGTTTCAAAAAGAACTGTTTCTTTGGCCGTGGAGATATGCGGTGGTGGCAACGTGACAGCGAACAGGAGGTGGATACGGTTTCAGGTATGTTTATGCTCGTCAGACGTGAGGCTATCGATGAAGTGGGACTAATGGACACAGCCTATTTCCTCTATTGTGAAGAGACGGACTGGTGCTATCGTTTTGCAAAGGCAGGTTGGAAAATGTTGTTCTGGCCCGGAGCGGTGATAATACATCTTGGGGGAGGTGGACACAGCAGCAAGTCGCAGGAACTGAGACTGAAGGTTCAAATGCAAAAAAGTATCCTGCTCTTCTTCAAGAAGCATCATGGCGTAATTCAATATCTTCTTGCGCGTCTAATCCTTACAGTCTACACGGGATTACTATACTTAGCGTCAGAATTGGTGCTAATGGGAAAGAGTGTTGTAGCCAGGGATGTAATTAATGATCGGAATGAATGCAAAATTCGTTGGTGTGTATTTAAATACTGTATCTTAGGAATTGAGCCAGAGAGGGTAAACGAGGAGTCATAGATATTTCTATCGTTTCACATGGGAAAGATAGCAGAGTTATTTTTTGCAATACCTTATTCAATTTTTTTGTCGTTTGTCCGAAAGAAGCCCTATCGAACTATACTGTATTACCACGCTGTGCGAGAAGTCGATCTCAAAACTTTTGAGAGGCAGATGGGCTATTTGGCAAGTAGATGCAAGGTGGTTAGAGTTTCCGAGATACTCACGGCCGAGCCGGGCGATTTCAATGTAATTGTGGCGATAACTTTTGATGACGCCTTTGTCAGCGTTTTGAAAAACGGGTTACCGGTACTGAAAAGGCATGGACTGACAGCGTCTATTTTCGTACCGACGGGCAATCTGGGCCAACTGCCGAAATGGGATATTCCCGAGGATTCACTGGACAGGAATGAAGTAGTCATGAGCAAAGAACAGCTTGCCGATATTGATAAAGATGGGTTTGAGGTTCTTTCACATACGGTATCACACTGTGTTTTGACCGAGCAAAACGACCGTAGGCTAAAAAGCGAACTATCCGAGTCGAAACTTGCACTCGAAAACATCGTCGGGCACGAAGTCTGTGGCATCAGCTATCCACACGGGGCATATGATTGCGGAGTCTGCAGGGCCGCCAGGCAGGCGGGGTATCTGTCAGGGTATACCATAGAACCCCGTATAGTTGGCAGCCACACGGATACTATGCAGATAGGGCGGGTTTCCGTCTCCCCGAAGGACAGTTTGTTTGAATTCAAGCTGAAAGTCAGTGGGGCATACCAAGTGGTAAGCTACTTGAGGACTGTTAAGAAAAAACTCTTTAGACGCTTTCACTAACGCCGAGAGGTCAATACAATGCCTTGCACATTGCATGTCGATAAAGTAGATAGATGGGATTGGGAGCGATACGCGAGCGATTTCGCCGACTACAGCATATATCAAACCTGGCCGTATCAGCAGACGCGAGCCGAAACAGATGGTCAGGAACTAAGCCGAGTTGTTATCGAAGACGAAAACGGGCACGTCAGTATGATGGGCCACGTGCGTATAAAGAAAATCAGGGCCTTGGGAATCAAGATAGGTTATATGCAATGGGGACCGCTATTACGCGGTAGAAGCGGTGAATTGAGTTGCAATATTGCGACTTTTAAGAAACTCACGCGGGATTATCTTGGGACGTATGTAAACGTATTGCGTTTAAGGCCTAATGTTATTGATGGTTCAATCGGCCGACGAGTGGTCGAAATGCTTGAAGGCAGCGGTTTTGAGCGTGTGCCTGCACCAGCACCTTACCGCACTATTATGTTTCCACTTGAGGGTTCCGAGATAGATCTGAGAACGAAATTGAACCGGAACTGGCGGCGCAATCTGAAAAAAGCCGAGAAAGCTAAAGTAAAGATAGAACAGGAATGCAGCAGCAGCCATTTTGATGTATTTGAGAAGTTATACGCCGCGGCGCTGAAACGCAAGAGGTTCAAGGGCATCGACCCACAAGAGTTTGCGCAGTCCCAGAGTATTCTATCGCCGGAAGAAAAGATGACTGTCACCGCGGCTTATTTCCAGGGAGAGGCAACCACGGTTCTTGTTACAAGCAACCTGGGAGATACCGCGGTGGATATACTCGCGGCAAATAGTGAGAAAGCTTTGCAGTGCGGCTCATCATTCTTGGTTTACTGGAAAGCCTTTTGTGCAAGTAAGCGTGCCGGAATGAAAAGATATGATCTTGGAGGCATCGACCCTGAGAACAATCCTGCGGTCTACAACTTTAAGCGTGGGACAAGAGGCGAAGAAGTCTTCCACATAGGGACTTTTGATATATGTGCAAATTCGGTGGTCAAAAGGATTTGGCGTTTAGGGGAGCGGGCCTATCGGCTTGTTAGAAGGTAGATATAGGTCACATGAACAGTGAGCCGACAAATACACGCGGGATGATGGAGCAAAATGAAACTTGCGATTGTTGCAACGTAGCCGGCAAAGGGATTCACGTTGATGTGTTTTATAACTTCAATGAACTTGCGCCAATGCAGCAGGAGTGGGACAACTTTGTTGAGTCCGTCGGGGCAGAAATCTTTCTTACATACGACTGGTGCAGGATATGGTGGAAGTATTACGGAAAGAAACGAGATTTAAGAGTTTTTGTTTTCCACAGCAATAAAGAATTGGTTGGCATAATTCCTTTGTTCTTTGAAAAGATCTGGCTGGGTCCCATATTTGTACGGGCGGCAAAAATCGTAGGCTCAGACTTTACAATTGCCCAGTTCAGTTTGCCTATAAGCAGTAAATATATTAGAGGCGTTATCCAAAAGCTTTTCGAATTACTTCCTGAAGATAAATGGGATATTCTGCATATTGGTCCTATTGCCGGTTTGTATAAACATTATGATGATTTGGAGAATATCTGCGAGGAATTACTCGGCCATTCTCATATTGTGCTGAATGAGAATAAGGGTGTGCAAACATACTTTCAGTTGGCTACCGGTTGGGCAAAGCAATTAACCAGCCTTAAAAAGGGAGAGCGATGGGATATTAAACGGAGCTACAAAGCCTTACAAGCTGATAAGACGAGTTTGGTCTCCACCTTTGCCTCAGAAGTCAATTTCGAAGAACTATTTGAGAACTTTGTTAATATGCATCAGTCGTATTGGCGAAGTCTCGGCAAGCTGGGGCATTTCGGTGACTGGCCAGTGGCGCACGAGTTTCATCATGAAATCGCCACAGCCCAGCTTAAGCAAAACAGGCTCCGATTACTCGAAGTCAAATCCGGCACACGGTGCCTTGGGTATGAATACAACTACAAATTTGGAGACCGGTATTTTGAGTTCTTGAATGCACGTTCGACATCGAAAGAACTGGCAAAGATAAGCGTCGGAAGAGTAGTTTTTAGTGAGCAGGTGAAGAAGTCTTTAGATGAAGGTGTTAGATGCATAGATAGTATGCGGGGGAAATACGAGCACAAGCTGCGGCTGGGCGGAACACTCTTTCCAATCAGAAGTCTTTATATTATTCCAAACAAGTTGTCCTCGGTGATTCGAGTTTCCGTTTTTCGAGCTTTTGCCCGTTTTTTAAATCTTTGCTATTACAAGATATGGTTTTGCAGAGTCGCTCCTCGACTATCATTAAAACGTCGCCCTTTGTGGAAAATATGGATACGCACCAGTGCTTTTGGGTGAGCAGGCTTGAGAGTTAACCGAGTTTAATGCGTGCAATCTATTTATCGTTCGAGAGCCGTATGAGAAATGACTTGTGTTGAAATAATGGATGCAGGGATATTGCTGTGAATTTTAAGGTAATAGCAAACGGTTTTTCAAATTTGCTTGTAAAGCGTATTGCGGGTCCTTTTTGGCTGCGTCGAAGGCAATTAGCCAAAACACAGTGGTTCGAGAAACGAGAGCTGCAGGAGTTACAGCTAAAACTGCTCAAAAGGCTTATAAGGCACTGCTACCGCACAGTGCCCTTCTACAGGAGCTTAATGGACGACCAAGGTATTAAGGTCGAAGACATAAGTACGCTTGACGATATTAAACTGTTTCCAGTACTCACAAAAAGGGTTGTTTTAGAAGCAGGTAATCTGATTTATTCTACAAAATATCCCAAGTGGTTACTGCGAACTGCTTACACAGGCGGTACAACGGGAACTCCGATGCAAATCCAGCGGGACCTTTTTTCCATAGGTAATGAACACGCTTTCGTTCGCAGACAGTGGGACTGGGCCGGTATCGGCCTCCGAGATAAATGTGCGTATCTCACAGGAAGGCTGATTGCAAAGCCTGATCAAGAGGACGCCCTGTTATATGCATATGATCCATTTATGAGAGAGCTGATTCTTTCAACGTATCACCTTACGTCTAACACTGCCCAACAGTACGCTCGCGTTATCAGAGACCATGCCGTCAAGGCTGTTGTTGGCTATCCATCTGCGGTTCACCTGCTTGCGAAAGCAACTCTGAGTGAGGGAATTGAAGTTCCGCTTAAATCTGTATTGACATCATCTGAAACTTTGACCGAATCGATGAGGGATACAATAGCGAAAGCTTTTAAGTGCAATGTATTTGATTTCTATGGGGGCGCGGAGCGCGTATGCTACATTCACACATGCGAGCATGGTCGATATCACCTGATACCTGAATATGGACTAACAGAGTTGATACCGGTCGATGAATCCGATGATAGTAAACGCAATGTAGTTTCAACAGGATTCTGGAACATGGCGATGCCTTTGATACGATACGATATGGGTGACATTGTTATAAGATCAGACGAGTTGTGTCCGTGCGGCAGGTTGTTTCAAGTTGTGGAGTCTATAGAAGGACGAGAGGGAGTTGTGATAAAGACGCCTTCTGGAAGAGAGTTCGGTGCAGCGATTCTTACACATCTGCTATATGGCACGAATCACATTTTGGAAAGCCAAATAATCCAGGACTCTCTCGATCATATAACGATTGAATATGCGCCAGACAAAGACTTTTGCCGAGACGACCTGAGGGCGTTTGAAAAACTAATTACCCGGCATCTTCCAGGCGAACTGAAGATTACTCTGAAACAGGTAGTGAAGGTGGGAAGAACACTTAGCGGCAAAGTTAAGCCAGTCATTTCGCATATTACTTGACAGCCCGACAATGTTAGAAAGACATAATTTCATTTGCTTTGGTCCCAGTGACTGGTGGGGGATGAACCCAAGCTGCACTACTCACATAATGCAAAAACTGGCGGCGAAGAATAAGATTCTTTATGTGAATCCGTTCAGTTCGGATCTGTTGGGCGCGGTAAAGAAGGGATTTGGAAGACGTGTTGTAAGAAAACTAAAAAGCATATTCAAGCTCTTGCGACGGCCAAAGAATAATCTGTATATATTCAGCCCTATATTCTTTCCTTTTCAAGGCAAACGAATTGTTGATGGAGTGAACAACTTTCTGCTAAAGTTACAGATTAAGACAGTCTGCTTGTTCTTGCGGATGTCCAAGCCGATCCTTTGGGTAGAAAACATAAGAGCGGCAGATATTTTGGGATGGTTTGACCCATTGCTTGTAGTGTATCACGTTTCAGACCTGTTTGCTGAGGATGAATATACTGCGAATCCAGCTGCGTTGCGCCAACGGGAGGAACGAATATCACAAGCGAGCGATGTCCTGATATGTGTATCGAAAAGGCTGTATGAGGCTAAGAGCGCCGAGCGGGACAGCGTCTTCTACTTACCGCATGGTGTGGACTTTGAGTTGTTCCGTGAAGCTGCAAATAACGGCGATGATTCTATTGCGCGACTTGCGGATGTCCCCAGACCTATCGCGGGTTATTATGGTACGATGACAGCGTGTAATGATATCGAATTGCTGTTGCACTGTGCGATAAAGTTGCGGGACGTTTCTTTTGTACTTGCTGGCCAGATTACTGGTGGTGACTACGAGGAATTGTCGAGAGAGCCTAACGTTTATTTGCTTGGCAGGGTGCCGTACGAGCAAATTCCGGCATTGTGTGCGTCGTTCAACGTATGCCTGCTGCAATGGAAAATGAGCAAGTGGATAAGATACTGTCATCCCCTGAAATTCTTCGAGTATATGGCATCCAGTAAGCCGATTGTGTCGGTACCCATCGAAGAAATTGCTCATGACTATTCCGATATAGTGAGTGTGGCAAGTACCAAAGAAGAGTATTGCAAAGCGATAACGTGGGAATTGAATAACGACACTAATGAACGTGCCCAAAGGCGAATCGAAGCTGCCCGAGAACATAGCTGGGACAACCATGTCGAGCAATTGTCAAATATCATAAATAATGCAATAGCCACAAAACGGTGAAATGAACTAACTTTAACACATACGTTCAGGATATATTGCTAAATGAGTGAGCTTAGAATTGCTTGTGTTGGTGATGTAATGTGCGGAGACTCTTTCTACGCACTCGGACAGGGAGTAGCTTCCTCCCTGGACAAATATGGAAAGGACTTTTTGCCTAATAACATTGTGGATGTTCTTCGCGGCCATGATCTGGTACTTTGTAACGTGGAATGTGTTTTGTCCGATGTTGGCCGGAAAGAAAATAGTCTGCGCAGGCTGCACATGCGAGGACGTCCGCAGGCAGCAAAGTACTTGGCACAGTGGGGGATAACGGTAGCTCATGTCGCTAATAATCACATTCTGGAACAAGGAGTTGAGGCAGCGGTGGACACGGTACGGCAGCTGCGATCAGCGGGAATTGAAACAGTCGGCGCAGGTACAAACGGATGCTTTCAATCAGGAATTGGAACTGTCGCTCTAACCTTGGGCGACCAGTTGGTGACGATTGTTGGAGCGTGCTTTCACAATGGGAAATATGCTTTCAGCAGCAAGTTGAACGAGGTTTTGGCGTCGATACGAGCCGAAGCGGGTAAAGAAAATCTGGTGATAGTCTCTGTTCACTGGGGAGATGAACTGATAGACCGCCCCAGCATGTGGCAACGACAAGTCGCCAGAGAATTTATTAGTGCCGGAGCCTTTCTGATCATGGGCCACCACCCTCATGTAGTCCAGGGTGTCGATAGTTCCGACAGCGCCTTGACGGCCTATAGTCTTGGCAACTTTATTTTTGACAGTTACCTGGAAGCTACGGGCTGGTCGGTGATACTGAGTATAACAATGTCGGAGAAAAAGGTGAGTAAATGGGAGGCTATTCCGATACTGAAGGACAAAGACCACCGGCCGGCACTCGCTCGAGGCGAAAGAAAAGATGAACTGCAAAAAGAAATAATACGTCGGTGCAATCTATCGAGGCAGAAGATTGTTGATACCAAAAAGTACGAGAAGGAATACACCTCAGAGTTGAGAAGCATGGAAGCTAAATCGCGACATAGGCTATGGTGCTACATAGCAAAGGGTTTTGCTCATTACCGGCCGATTTATTGGCCCCAGGTCCTTTTTCGGCCGATCCAGAGACGAACAGGATTGTGGTAAGTGTAAGAATAATATGAAAGTCTGTGTTGTTGCATCCGCTGGTGGACATATGAGTCAACTCCAGAAATTGAAGAATAGTTGGCAAGGGTATGAGACTTTTTGCGTTACGACAACAGGTGTCGTCCAAGAGAAGCTTCAGAAATATAGCAAAGTCTATTTAGTTGGCGAGTGCAACCGTGAACATCCTTTGCGGGTTATTCGGGTTATGATACGGTGTATAAATGTGATTTTACGTGAAAGGCCTGATGTTGTGATAAGCACAGGGGCGGCAGCAGGCTGCATTGTGTGTTTTCTGGGCAAGCTACTTGGTGCGAGGGTAGTATGGATAGATAGTATTACCAATGTGGAGCGGATATCGCTTTCTGGTAGGATGGTTCGGTACATAGCCAACTTATTCCTTGTGCAGTGGCCCAAACTCGCCGAGCAATATAACAATGTGGAATACGTAGGCGCAGTAATATGATTTTTCTGGCTATTGGGACACAGTTTCCATTCGACCGTCTTGTTCGGGCTGTTGACGATATCTTTGGTCAGGGCTTGATTGATGAGGAAATATTTGCCCAAACAGGAGAAAGTTCATACAAGCCGCGCAACTTTGAAGCAGTCTCGTCTCTAGAATACAGTGTGTTTGCTAAATATATGCGTGAGGCGTCCAGCGTGATCAGCGCTGCAGGAATTGGCACGATAACTATGGCTTTAGATAACAAGAAGCCGCTGCTCATTATGCCCAGATTAAAAAAATATCGTGAAGTTGTAAATGACCATCAGCTTGCTATTGCCAGAAAGTTTGAAGAGCTCGGCCATGTGTTGGTAGCGTACAGCACGCAAGAAATGCCCAACAAAATCAAGCTATTGAAAACATTCAAGCCAAGAAGGCGAGACAATCAGGCTCAAATGGTGGCTCAGCGGATTGATAAGTTTTTAAAGGAGTTAAACAGGGCTAGTGAGTAGGGAAAATGATGGGATTGTTTTCAAAGCTATCTCGGATTAGCCGAAATCGCAAGCTTGAGTTATTCTATAAAATAATCTGTCCCTCCGAGAATACGAGAATACTGGACGTTGGGGCCGAAGTAAATCCACATGCAGACGGTGGCCTTCAACTCATAGATTCGTATCCGTGGAAAACTAACCTTGCAGCGGTTAATATCTCTTCCGAACACGTTTCCCGTATAAAGAAGTGTTATCCCGAAGTTGATGCAAGGGTTGGCGATGCCCTCAAGCTGCCTTGGCCGGATAAATATTTCGATGCTGTTTATAGCAATGCGGTGATCGAACATGTAGGGGCGTTCAAAGACCAGAAAAAAATGGCTGCTGAGATTATGCGTGTAGGCAAGCGCTGGTTTGTTACAACTCCAAATCGATGGTACCCGTTTGAGTTTCATATGCGGCTGCCCTTTGTTACCTGGCTTCCAAAACATGGGTATCTTTGGGCCGGAAGCATTATCAGCTATAATCATGTACAGAAGAAATATGTGTTTACGTTTAGAAAAAGCAGTGGAACAAGACTTATGACGTCCGGAGAACTAAAACGGTGTTTCCCTGCCAGTAAAATAATCAAACAGCGAGTAACTTTTATGGCAGAAACACTCATCGCTGTTGGTGGAGACATATAATAAGTTTTGTGATATTAGCAGGTGTATAAAGAAACAGCCTTATGCCGTTAATGTGAGTAAGCAGTTAAGGCTTGTTTCCTGTTTATGGTAAGATGATGATTTACTGTTTCATTCGACGTCTGAAAAATAACCTTTTAATAATAGGAAGGGTACTATGAAAACAGTAATATTATGTGGGGGAAAGGGAAGGCGATTGGACCAGGAAACTGAATTTAAGCCAAAACCTCTTGTTGAAGTTGGAGGGAGGCCCATTCTATGGCATATTATGAAAATCTATAATCACCAGGGTTTTAAGGATTTCATCCTATGCTTAGGTTATAAGGGAAGTATGATAAAAGAGTATTTTCTCAACTTGGAGGAAATGTCCAACGATTTTTTATTGGATTTGAGAAACAAGCAGAGAATTAGCTTAAGTAATAAAGATTGTCTGGATGGCAAGGTATATTTTATTGATACAGGGTTGGAGGCCATGACCGGAGCGAGAATTGCCGGGATTTGATTGACGAAGAAATATTCGCCCAGATAGGAGAAAGCTCATATAAACCACACAACTTTGAATCGGTAATCTCTTTGGATAAAAAGGTGTTTGATGAGCGTCTGAAGAAAGCGTCAGGAATAATCAGCCATGCTGGTATAGGTACAATAACTATGGCTTTAGATAACAAAAAGCCTCTATTTGTTATGCCAAGGTCAAAAAAATACGGCGAAGTCGTTAACGAACACCAAGCAGCTATTGCCAGAAAGTTTGAGGAGCTTGGCCATATATTGGTGGCGTATAAGACGGAAGAGCTGCCCTTAAAAATAGAAGAGTTGAAGAACTTTGTGCCACGAAAACGTGAGGCGCAGCCCCAGGCAGTGGCAAAGCGGATTGCGAGGTTTTTGAATGATCTTGCCAATAATGGCGAGTGATGTAACGATAAGTAGCAGATGCTGCCTTTTATTCACCAAACCTTTTAATTATATGGAGGACAGTTATGAAAGTCGCTATTCTTGCAGGGGGTGTAGGAACCCGGCTTGCAGAGGAAACGACCATCAAACCGAAACCGATGGTGGAAATTGGAGGTCGGCCAATCCTCTGGCACATTATGAAGCATTACTCATACTACGGTTATAACGAATTCATCATAGCCCTTGGATATAAGGGAGAGTATATCAAGAAATATCTTATGGACTATTGCTTGCTTCATAGCAATCTGACGGTCAAGACCAAAAAAGGAAACGTGCAGATGCACGAACATGACGACCATCCTGATTGGACAGTTCATCTAATTGATACAGGCTTGGAGACGTTGACGGGGGGACGGATTAAACGTCTGGTCCCCTATTTGGGGAACCAGACGTTCATGCTGACGTGGGGAGACGGCGTGTCAAGCGTGAATCTGAATGAGCTGTTAAAATTCCACCAGTCGCACGGCAAGCTGGCAACATTAACCGCGGTTCGGCCGGCTGCACGCTTTGGCCATCTCGATCTCGATGGCGATAGGGTTAAGGAATTCTCTGAAAAACTGCAAACCAGTGAAGGATGGATCAATGGGGCATTTTTTGTGCTTGAGCCGGGCATATTTGACTATATCGACGGCGACCAGACCTGGTGGGAAAAAAAGCCCATGGAGCAATTGGCTAAAGACGACCAGTTGATGGCTTATAAGCATACTGGTTTTTGGCAGTGCATGGATACACTTCGGGATAAAAATCTACTAAATCAGTTGTGGGAGTCGGGACAGGCACCGTGGAAGATATGGGATTAAGTAATATGCGAGTATTAGTTACTGGTCATTTGGGCTATATTGGGACGGTCATGACGCCTATGCTCTTGTCTGAAGGCTATGAAGTGGTGGGACTGGACAGCGATCTTTATCGCCAATGCACTTTTGGAGATGGATTGGTTGAGGTTCCCAATGTAAATAAGGATATCCGGGATATTGAGTTGGACGACCTGAAGGGTTTTGATGCAGTGTGTCATCTGGCGGGCTTGTCGAACGACCCATTGGGTGATTATAATCCTGAACTTACCTATGAAATCAATCATAAGGCATCGGTTAGACTCGCTGAATTGGCTAAGCAGGCAGGGATCCAGCGATATATCTTCTCCTCTTCGTGCAGCAATTATGGAATGGCAGGCGAGGAAATGCTGAACGAGGAATCGCCATTTAATCCGGTAACGCCCTACGGCGAATCTAAGGTCTTGACCGAGCGGGATGTTTCGGCCCTGGCAGATGATAACTTCTCACCAACATTTCTGCGTAACGCCACGGCATACGGTGTCTCGCCTCGACTGCGTTTTGATTTGGTGCTGAACAATCTTACAGCATGGGCCTTTACCACCGGTAAGATTATGATGAAGAGCGATGGCAGTCCCTGGCGCCCCATTGTGCACATACGAGATATTGCCCGTGCGTTCATCGCTGTACTTGGTGCCCCCAGGGAACTCATTCACAACGAGGCCTTTAATGTTGGAGTAACCGAAGATAACCTGCAAATCAGGGACATTGCTAATATCGTGGGTGAAACGGTCCCAAATTGTCACGTTAAATTCGCCAAAGGTGCCTCTCCGGACAAACGCTGCTACAAGGTCAATTGTGACCGGCTGCCGCGAGTATTGTCGAGCTTCCAACCCCAATGGAACGCCCGTCGGGGCGCCAAAGAGCTCTACGAGGCATACAAGAAATACAGCGTAACTCTCGAAGAGTTTGAGGGTCCTAAATACCAACGTATTGCGCATATTAAACACTTGCTGAGCACAGGACAACTGGATGAATCCATGCGGTGGAGAAGAAAGGACTGACTAACCGTACTTGAGAGTTCTAACTAATTCTATAAGGAGAGAAAGTGAATCTTGTGAAACCAGTTTGTCGGTCTTGTGGACAGCCCAACCTTGAAATATTCCTGGATTTGGGATGTTCACCGTTAGCAGACCGACTTTTGTCGGAGGAACAGTTGGAGCAGCCAGAGCCGACCTTTCCGCTTGAAGTAGCTTTTTGTCATAACTGCGCTCTTGTTCAGATATTGGAAACAGTACCCCCCGAGGAACTATTCTGTAACAATTATCCCTATTACTCCTCTGTTTCTTCCACCTTGCTGGAGCACTCAAGGGATAATGTACTTGAACTGATCGAAACGCGTAATTTGAACTCAGATAGTTTTGTCATCGAATTGGCAAGTAATGATGGTTATCTACTCAAGAACTATGTTGAAAAGGATATCCCATGTCTTGGCATCGACCCAGCTAAGGGACCGGCCAACGCCGCCGAGAAGATCGGTGTACCAACACTGTGCACATTTTTTACTCAAAATCTTGCTCGCCGGTTAGCAGAAGAGGGACGCAAGGCCGATGTTATACACGCAAACAACGTTTTAGCTCACGTGGTTGACACAAACGGATTTGTAGAAGGAATTCGTATGTTATTAAGAGACGATGGTGTGGCTGTTATTGAAGTGCCGTACTTGAAGGATCTTATTGACAATTGTGAGTTTGATACAATTTATCACCAACATCTCTGCTATTTCTCAGTGACTGCGCTGGACCACTTATTCCGCAGGCACTCACTTTTTCTTAATGAAATCAAACATCTGTCTATACACGGTGGCTCATTAAGGCTTTATGTGGAGCCTTGGGAATCTGTTGGCCAGTCTGTAAAATCATTATTGGAAGATGAGGTCCGTAGCGGGGTCAATACTTTCTCGTATTACAGTAAGTTCGCTACCCGGGTCTTTGGGGTACGGGATTCTCTACGTGACCTCCTGATAAGTATTAGCTCAAAAGGGGGGAGAATTGCCGCATATGGCGCTGCTGCTAAAGGTTGTACATTGATTAATTACATTGGAATTGACAAGGAATTAGTTGACTTCATAGTCGACCGAAATCCTCATAAGCAGGGCAAGTATATGACCGGTACACACCAGCCTATTTACGCACCGGAAAAGCTTTTGGAAGAAATGCCCGACTATGTACTATTGCTGCCCTGGAATTTCGCTGAGGAAATTTTGCAACAACAGCGGGAATATCGAGAAAAAGGAGGCAAGTTTATCATTCCGATCCCTGAACCGGTCGTTATTTGATGTCCCATTTTGGGAATGGGAGAAAATCTCTTTCTTTCAAGCAGTAGTAGTTGACTTTTTCCTCATAAAAAGTGTAAGACAAAGAGAAAATCATGAATTGTTATTTTTGAGTTCTTTAGCGAGGAATTTAAATGGACGAAATGCATAGTTCCAAATCAGCTATGCCAACGAAGCCACGCATATGTATGCTCTCCCAGAGAAATCTTGGGAAACTTGTTTCGAGATGCGGCCATTACGAGTTCGAAGATGTGATCTGTGAGATCGATGATGTTGAGATGCTAACACCAAGTCCATATCGTTCGTTCGCAGTCGGCCAGAAAGTTGCAAATCAACTTGCCCGACATTTCTCCATCTTTTCTCTAAATCCTGGTGTCCGAAAGTTGCGGCTCAATAAGAGCTACGATCTTTTCTTCGCTATATGTGAGTTTCCGAGGGACTTGCTATCGTTAAACGCAATCAAGGGATGGAAGCAGCGATGCCAAGTCTCTATGTGCTGGGTCGATGATGTTTGGGCTGGCGAACTTTATAAGTTAAAAGGTCATTTAAAGCTTCTGTCCAAGTTTGACTATGTCTTGCTCAATTGTAGCGGGAGCATTGAACCGGTTAAAGATGTGATTCAGCGTCCCTGTTTCTACATGCTACCTGGAATTGACACGATTCGGTTCTGCCCGTATCCAAATCCTCCCCTTCGTTCTATCGATGTTTACAGCATGGGACGCAAATCGATGATAACACATCAGGCACTCTTGAAGATGGCTGAGCAGAGACGAATTTTCTACATCTTCGACACAATCTGCCAGATGGAAACATTATATCCCAGGCAACATCGTAGTTTGATTGCGAATATCGCAAAACGAAGCCGTTACTTTGTAGCGAATACAGCCAAGATTGACAAGCGATGCGAGACCCACGGACAAAGTGAAATCGGGTTCCGTTTTTTCGAAGGGGCGGCTTCGGGCACCATCATGATCGGGGAGCCACCGGAAAACAGGACTTTCAGAAAGCACTTCGACTGGCCCGATGCAGTGATCCATGTGCCTTACGATACGGTAGACATCGCCAGAATATTAGCCGACCTTGACTCGCAGCCGGAGCGATTGGCTGAAATTCGAAAGAACAATGTCGTCCAGTCTCTCCTACGTCATGACTGGGTTTACCGATGGCGGTCAATTCTGGATATGGTCGGCCTCAAACCAAGGCCTGCTCTTATTGCTCGAGAGGAGCGCTTAAAAAAGCTCGTTGAGGATGTCACAAAGGCCTCATCCTCATAATCGCACATTTCCGATTTTGTGCCATAAATCACAGCTACTGGATACAAATCTCGGAACCGTGATATAAACATATGGATACAGGGTGCAACTGATGCATAAGCAATCTATCAAAAAACAGAAAATCAAAGCGGTAATCCTGGTGGGCGGGCGCGATTTCGGCAGGTGTTCGTTGGCATCGCATTTGTCTCCGGCTCTCTGGCCGGTGGCAGGAAAACCTGTATTAGAACATCTGCTGGTTCATTTAGCCAATCAGGGCATAAAACAGGCAGTAATCTGCTCCAATAGTGATGGTTCCCCCCGCCAGCAACAAGCGGGGGTTGCCGAATCAATCCACGTCGAAAATCGTTTGGAGTTGACGTTCCTTGACGAATCGCTGCCGATGGGAACTGCAGGATGTATTCGTGATGCCGCCAGCGGTGAAACTGATGCATTACTTCTGGTATTCCCTGCCAGTCTAATATGCCCCCCGAAAATCGATATGCTGATAAACACCCATCGCGAGGGTCAGTCTGATTTGACTGTGATGTTGAATCCCGGCGGCCCGAACGGCACACAGATGGGACAAGCATCCGGAATCTATATCTGTAATCCCGCTATTTTGCAACATATACCAGAAGGTGGTTATTTTGACATCAAGGAAGGCTTAATTCCTGAAATGCTTCGTGTCGGCAAAACCATCCACGCGGCCAGGTTACCAAATCATGCCGGCAATTTTCGAGATCGGCAAGGATACCTGTATGCCATTGCCAATTATCTTGGAAGTGCCCCAAAACTAAATGCAGATTTGAAACTCTGTAAGGGCACCGATTCACAAACTGTCTGGATGGGAACCGAAACGAAGGTTGACCCGGAAGCGCGAATTTGCGGGCCGGTCGTTATTATGAATGGCACCACCGTTTCAAAAGGCGCGGTTATTTTCGGACCGACTATCATCGGAAATAATGTTACCATCGGCAGAGACAGCGTTGTGGTGAATAGTATGATATGGGACGGCGCACAAGTAGGGCCAAATTGCCAAATCCAGCGATGCGTGATAGATTACCGTGCAGTTGTTCGAACCAATACCAGCGTGGAAGAAAAATCTATACTATTCAAACCAAAAGGGATACTGGAACATCCGGTCAGCCGAGCATTAGAAGTTGCAACGAGTAATGCAAGCAGATTGCAGCAGACGTTGCAGTCACAGCTTGACAAAATTAACGAAAAATTACCGACTTGGGCTCAGTCACGCAAAGCAACGATGGTTTCCTTGCTTGCGGGCAGCCTCGCTCTAATTGCCTTTCTTTGGTCCTATTGGCCTGGTCTTGTGGACCTTTGGGATTTATGGCAAAGAAGCGATGAATACTCCAGCGGGCTCTTAGTTCCTTTTCTGGCCGTATATATCTTGTGGTCGAGACGCCACAACATCGCTCAGTGTCGCATAGGGCCATCTGTTTGGGGGCTAATTGCCTTCGTGGCGGCCCAGGCAGTCAGACTTTTCGGCCTGTTCTTTATGTACAGCTCGGCAGAAAGATTATCTGTTGTCCTGACTATTGCCGCATTGGTGCTGCTTCTGTTCGGCTGGCAGCTTCTCAGAAAAGTATCTACCATACTACTGTTCCTGTGTTTAATGCTGCCCTGGCCCAACCGAATCCAGACGGCTGTAACACTGCCTCTGCAAGACTGGTCCACTTCGTCAGCCGTATTTTGCCTCGAGATGATAGGCTACAACGTTACACGGGAAGGCGTTATTATCCATATTGGCCAGGCAACAGTTGCAGTCGCCGAGGCATGCAACGGCTTGAGGATGATCACCGCCTTCTTTGTCATTAGCGGATTGGTTGTCCTGCTGGTCAAGCGAGCATGGTGGGAAAAGCTTATCGTTCTGGTTTCGAGCTTGCCCATCGCCTTACTGTGTAACACCGTGCGATTAGCAATCACAGCAGTCTTTTTCACGGTACTTGAAGGCGAATACTGGGAAAAAATATTCCACGACTTTGGCGGGTATGCGATGATGCCGTTGGCCCTTGCGGCTATAGTTGCTGAGCTTTGGCTTTTGACAAAACTTATCACGCCCCCAAGTAAAGAAGAAGCAATAATAATCACACGGCAAATGGGTGAGGGACCTCAAACGCTATAAAATGCATTGGGGATTCGCCTGTGACGGGCTGTTTCGCGAAAGATTGCAAACCGGGCCCCAAGTTCTCATCAGTATCACAAATCATAACAGAAGGAGTACCGCAAATGAACAATTTAGAAAAATATCATAATAATGACCAGGTGATTGAACAAAAGGTTGTTAGTTTTGAAACCCCGCCTGAACCTGGCGGTGAAGACACATCCAACTTAATTAAAGGCGTACTGCGACGCTGGCACATTGTGCTTCTGGTGTTCCTTGTAATGTGCGCTACTGGAATCCCTGCAATATGGTTCCTGATCGAACCTCAATACATTGTAACCGGCGCAATTAGGGTCGCTCCTATTTTAGCAAATATCCTGACCGGCGAAGGAGACAGAGGAGAAATATCAAATTACGACAACTTTGTGAATACTCAGGCAATAATGATCACCAGCAATCAGGTAGTGCAAAGAGTAGCAGACGATCTAAAAGACAAGAACCTGTCCTTCTTTGAAAATGAACTCATCGATCCCATCTCAAAGTTGAAGCAGAAATTAAAGGGGACGGAAACAAAGCCTGAGCCGGCAAATATATTAAAAGGGGCTATATCTAATAAAGTCATCACAGCCGCCCCAAGTCGCCGCACTGAGCTAATAGCAGTTACTATGAATAGCCTAAAGCCGGAAGAAGCTAAGCAGATTGTGGACGCTTTTATTAACGCTTATATGGCCGTCGAAGTTTCCAGCGCTGCTCAAGGCCAGGGAGAGAATCTGAGGCTTCTGGAAAGTGAACGTGATCTGCGCGAGTCAAATGTGAAAAGTCAGTACGAAGCAATCCGCCGATTGGGACAAGAATATGGGACTATAACATTGGATGGCCGGCAAGATATGATGCTGCAGCGTGTTACTATCCTGCTGACCCAGCTAAATGCATTGGAGGCACGCAAAATAAACCTCGAAGCCCAGATACAATCACTCGAGCCGACCGATGAGCAGACCGATGAGCAGACCGATGAGCAGACCGATGAGCAGACCGATGAGCAGACCGTTATGCCGCAACAATTGCTGAGTATGCAAAATGAATATATCAATTCCGACCCGATGGTCGAGGAGCTAACCCGAAGTATTGTCGCATTAGACCATGACCTAATTGTTGCCAAACAGACATTAGCACCTAAAAATCCTATCCTTAAACAAAAGCAAGAGCTTTTGGATGTGTTTCAATCACGCCTTGAAGAAAAACGCCAGGAGCTAACCAAGAGTTTTAATGATGTAGTCGCTGAACAAATCAGCCAGGCGAGTAAGGAAAAACTGCGTGCTGCGCAGACCGAGCTGGACCAAACAAAAGTGCATGAAAACTATCTCAGGGATTTGCTGGCTAAGGAAGATGCTCAAACCATAGAACTCGGCCGTAAGCAACTGGAAATTCAAGATTTGCAGTTTAAATTGGACCTGGACAAAGAAATGCGTGATTTGTTCTCCCGGCGCATACAACAATTGGAGCTGGAACAAAAGCGTCCTGCAAGGGTTTCTGTTGCTTACTATGCCGACATTGCTTTTATCAAAGATAAGCGAGTAAAATACTCGGCGGCCCTCGTCTTTGGAGCGCTGGCTTGTGGCATGGGGTTAGCGTTTCTTCGAGATAAGGCCGACCATAAGCTGTGGACACCCGATGATGTGGCCAAACGCATCGGTATTCCAATAATCGGGACCACAACCAGTTCAAACGCTGTCAAACTGGCCCTGCTTCCGGAGCAGATAGTCGGAGACTATCAAACCATTCGGGCTAACTTAGGATTACTTAATGGCGAAGGAACACCTCAGAAGTTGGTTGTTACAAGCCCGGGGATGAGAGAAGGCAAGACTACTTTTGCAATTAATTTGGCAACGAGTATGTCCAGGTCGGGAAAAAAGGTCTTGCTTATAGATGGCGACTTGAGAAAACCTGATATCGCACGCTTGTTGAACCTTCCCGAAGGCTCAGGGAAACTCCAGGATGTACTCTTGGGAAGAGAATTTGACCATGCTGTTTACTCTATAGCTTCAACGGGCCTGGATGTGCTGGCTGCCAATTCTCACAGCAGAATCGATGCCTACGAACTATTAGCTTCGCCGCAGATGCGCCAGCACATAGATATGGTCAGCCAACACTACGATCACGTGATTATTGATACTCCTCCTATACTGGCTTTTCCTGATGCGCTTTTATGGGCTAAGTTTGGAGATGGAGTTATTTTGACCAGCTTTGCCGGCCAAACTACTACGCCGGAACTCAAAGAGGCGAAGGAGCGACTAACCCAAATAAATGTCAAAGTGCTGGGCACAGTGCTGAGTAACGTCCAGGTTGAGAAGAGCTACTATCGTTACAGATATAGCTATTACGCAAAGAAGAACCGACGAGGCAGAAAAATTAGGCGAATCAATGCAAAGCTGCTGCTCCCCATCCACAGCGGAGAAGATAATTCTAACAATTCCAAGGCTGCCGAGGAAAATCTATCTGCTGAAGATTATTCACCGGACGTTAGTTCTTAATCCCCCCATGAACTTGATTGTCATACACAAAAACAAAAACTCTGCAACCTGTAACAACAAGGCTCTACTTCGGTTTGCTCTGGCCAGTGAGCCTATCGCCAACGTTATCCTCGATGGGTTAAGCAAAAGCTTATACCGGCACAGTAACAGCATTCCGATTTTGCGATTCTTTGCAAAACGCAGTCCCGAAGAAATTGTCTGTGCCATCCCCGAAGGCTGGAGCATTGGCTCTGGTGTAAATACACTAAAGATAATGCCTTACACGGAAGACATACCAATTCGTTCCGAGCTTGTGCGGAAAACCAAACGAAACGGAACCCAAAACTCATGGTTCGTTATTTCCAACGGACGATTTGCCACGCAAATTAACAGCAAACTGCTCCAAAAGGTATTGGCCGGTGTCCGGGCGGACGTAGTTGCAGTTAATGTAGAGCCTGAGCTGCTGGGCAAACAAGAAAAAATGCGATTGACAGCCCAGGGCAAGGTGGCAGGTTTCCGTCGGTTGTACTCGGATTCCGCCCAATTTGCCTCCGTTTCAACTGATTGGCCTCATCATCTTTTTGTTAAAACTAACGTTCTCGACCGGGTTTTGACTGGCCGCGATCTATCTCTGTCTTTTTCCGGTCTTATAGAAAAGTGCCGGTCAAACGCATTAACGCTCCGCGCAGTTAATATCGGTGGAACCGTATTAGATTTAGAAACGGAAGATGGGTTGCTGAACTTTTGTGGGACAGGAATTTCGAAAATCAAAAATTCGACCCCTGCCAGCAACAAGCAGGGGCAGAATTCAAATGCGATATCCCGCGATTCAAGATTTATCGGAAAAGTGCTGTTAGGAAAAAATGTTCGCGTCAGCCCGAAGACAATTATTGTAGGCCCAACAATTATTAGTAATAACGTTAAAATCGAGCAAGGGGCAGTGATAAACTCATCAATCATCGGCCCGGATGTCTCGATACCGCGGAATCAACTTGTCCAGAACTGTATTGTCAAAGGACCCCGATGCAACTGGAAACGCCTGACCCGAACCAAAAGCAATAATTTGACGCAAATCTATCAGCAGCAGCTCGGCTTCAAGCGCCGACAAGGTGGCAATGATAGCTTCCGCAATTGGCCGAGATTTTCTTACCCTGGGTGTATCAAACGAGTTGCCGATTGTTTCTTCGCAACAATAGTGCTAATTCTATTTGCGCCGATAATGCCGTTCGTCGCCTTGGCAATAAAATTTAATTCGCCGGGCCCGGTATTTTTTAAGGATAAACGCCAGGGACTGTATGGAAAAGCATTCAACTGTATAAAGTTCAGAACGATGACCGTTGGCGCCGAAGAAATACAAGATAAATTGCGATTCGTTAGTCAAGTCGACGGCCCACAATTCAAGATAGCTGATGACCCGCGAATCAGCGCCGTCGGCGGATTCCTGCGGGAGACATATTTAGACGAAATACCCCAATTTATCAATGTTTTGCTTGGCCAGATGAGCGTTGTTGGTCCAAGGCCTTCTCCTGAATCGGAGAATACGTTGTGTCCATATTGGCGTGACGCCAGACTATCTGTTCGGCCGGGAATCACGGGGCTCTGGCAGGTTTACAGAACGCGGGAGCCAACGAAAGACTTCCAGGAATGGATACATTATGACACCGAATATGTCAGAAATCTGTCGCTGAAAATGGACTTATGGATATCCTGGCAAACAGCGAAAAAACTTATTTGGAATTTCATCAGTCAGTTCTAATTCGGTAGGCAAGAGCATAAGAATAAAAAAGCACAATACTCCTGTCATTGCGAGCCAACCGAAGGTTGGCGTGGCAATCTCAACCGTTACATTTGAGATTGCTTCGTCGCTGTGCTCCTCGCAATGACGGGGAAAAGCACTTGTGCACTTATAACTCATTGCACTTATTAAGAAAGGGCAAAGAGATGCCAAGAAGATATTTCAACTGGAAATTAGCAATTGTTCTGGTAATCGGCCTTGGTGTTTTAGGCGTAACCGCCTTTGGCCTGCGCCGATTGCAGAGAGCCAACAGAGCCGAACAGGGACTCGTCCTTGGAAATAAGGCCTATGAAGAACAAAGGTGGGAACAAGCAGCAAGAAACCTGGGCAGTTATCTCGCTGTTGAGCAGGATGATGTTCCGGCATTGCTCAAATACGCTGATGCGCAGCTTAAAATCAGGCCTACCAAACGCGGCAATGTTCAACAGGCTATAGCAGCTTATCGAACTGTTTTGAGAGCGGAAGAAGACAATTCCGAAGCCGCTATGCGACTTACTGAAGTATATTTGGTGATGGGTATGCCTGGCGAGGCCGAGTTGATTGCCGACAGATGGCTCAAAATAGAAACAAATGATGACCCTGAACTTCGCAGGATGTTGGCACTGGCACTGGCTGGACAACGAAAGTTCAATGAAGCAGCAGCGCAATTGAAGGTCATCTTACAAGAACATCCTGACCAGATATTGGCCTACGAAACATTGGGTCAGCTTACAGAGCAGCGACCGGAAGATTTCCCGGACTCCCCCGACTCCCCCGCACATTGGTTTGACGAAGCGGTAAACAACAATCCGTCCTCGGCCCTGGCATATATAGTCCGTGCCGGTTTCTATAGAGCCAAAGACAGCACTAAAGCTTTAGCTGACCTGGAACAGGCTGAAAAACAGGATTTATCTGACCCTAAAGTGGAGTTGCGCCTTGCCGGCGAATTTATTAATGCAAACATCCTGGATAAGGCAGAAGAACATCTCACGGTTGTACAAGAGACTACGCCATCAGACCAGGGTCTGTGGGCAACGTGGGCCCAGCTCGCACTGAGATCGCAGTTGCAGGAAAAGATGCTGAAAATAGCCGAGACCGGCTTAAAAGAGCTTTCTTCTCAGCCCTGGGATTTTATGCCAATAGCCACAGAGCTGTTTATTCGCTGCGGCCAGCTCGACCGCGCTGCCGACTGCATTTCCGAAATGAACCAAAAGGATGTCGCACCGATGACAGTTGCATTTCTGGAAGGTCTTGTAGCCGCCGAAAAAGGACAACTGTTTGAGGCTGTCAAATATTGGCAGGAGTCGATGGAATTGGGCAATAAATCCACACAGGTTCGATTGGCGTTGGCATCAGCTCTGTCTAGTTTAGGTAACACACAATCGGCACTAGGGCATTTACGCACTCTCGTTTCTGAAAGGCCCAATTTCTTCGCCGGACGTTGGGCCTTGGCCAGGCTCTTGGCTCAGACCGGAAACTGGGACGAGGCAGCAGAACATGCCGCAATTGCGAGGAAACTTGAGCCGGAAAATCCCGACCCTGCTTTATTACATTTGCAAGCTCGGATGCAACTATTGGCCGCAAGCTCAACTCGCCAGGGGCGCACAAATACCCAAATGTTGCAGGCCATAGAAAAAGAATTGTCTGCATTGGAGCAGGCCACTAGCGCTGCTCCCGATGGCAAACTTTTGCAGTTCCAGCTTGCAATGCAGCAGCGTAATTTCGCCGAAGCTCAAGCATTGGTAACCCAAATGAAGAAAGAGTATCCTTCGCAAGTAAGGATTACTATGGCTGAAGTTGAGCTGCTTGCTGCTCAAGACAGGACAGATGAAGCAATATCGATGTTAAATGAAGCGATAGAAGAATTTCCACAGGCTGTTGAGCCGGCAAGATACCTTGCGGTTTTGTTGGCTAGCCAGGATAAGCGAGAAAAGTGCGAACTTATTCTTAAAGAGGCCTTGGAGCGTATTGAAGAGCCTCTTGCCCAACGAAAATTATGTTTCCTGCTTGCCGACCTATACAGCCTATGGGGCCAGCAGGAAAAAACCTACGAACTGTTTACTTCACTTGCAGACAAATTTCCCGGTGATGTTCCTATTAAACGGCAGCTCTTGAGATGTCAACAGGTTACCGAAGTTCCCCAAAAAGCACAGCAGCTCGTCAACGATATCAAATCTCTCGAAGGTGAGGATGGCTGGCAATGGCGTTATGAACAAGCAAGAGTCTGGTTTGCTGCCGACGATTTCAAAAACCGCTATCCCCAAATTGTTTCCCTTCTGCAGAAAAACCTGCTGGCAAATCCAGGTGACCAGGCAAGCCGGATGCTCCTGGCCGCAGCCTATGAGCGCGCCGGCGAATTGCAACTGGCGATTTCGACATGCCGTGAGGCCTTAAGCCGGTCACCGGATGACCTTCGCATAATAATCCCTACTGTTAACGTGTTCAACAATGCAAAGGAATATGAAGAAGCCGAGAAGATTTTGAAACGTGCTTCCGAGCAAAAACTCTATCACCCACAACTTCAGCAGTTCCAATACCAAAGCTACCTAAGACGCGGTGAGTTAAGTTCCGCCACAGACGTTCTGCAGGACTTTCTCGACAATGACCCCAATAACCAGGCTGTCTGCTTATCTCTTGCGTTACTCAAGATGCAGCAAGATAAGTTTGACGAGGCCACAGGGTTACTGGCTACACTAAAAACTCAGGAACCTAACTCACTACCGGTAGCTGCAGCACAAATCCAGCTTAATATCCTTCAGAACAAACCGGCAGAGGCATTGAAGCTTTGTGATGATATAGTGAGCAACCTTAACAGCGCATCCGCTTATGTCCTTCGTGCCAGAACATACGCTTCTCTTGGGCAGGCTGATAAGGCAATAGAAGATTTTGAACACGCTGCTGCTATCGAACCTGCCAACGTCAATGTATGGATGGCCCGGGCTAACTTTTACCTTTCTGTGGGCCAGATAGATAAGGCGATCGCTGATATACGACAGGCATTATCGCTGGCCTCGGACAATTTCCTAATCCAAAAACGCGCTATTTCGCTGTTTTTAGTATCCGGCAATCCTGACACTGTCCGTGAGGGGAAAACTATTCTTGACGAAGCTTTGAAATCAAACCCGGAGGATAGCGAGCTGCAGCTCCTTAAAGCACGTTTACTTTTCGCCGAGGGAACGGCTCCGGCTCTCGAAGATGCTGCGCGGATTCTTCAAAAGATGAACGAAGACCACCCTGATATCGGGCAGGCTTGGGTGCTGCTGGCAGAAATATTGCTGAGGCAGGGACAGCCCGGCAGAGCTATGGATGCTGCTTTGCGGGGCCTTGTTCATAAACCCAACGATAAAACGTTGCTGCTCATAAAAGCCCGCGTAGAAGCAGCACGGTCACCACTCCTGGCAATTCCTACTCTTAAGATGCTGCGGGAACTGGATCCAAATGATGTTGATGCTATAGTGTTCCTGGCCAGTACTTATACCGCAGTGGATGAACCAGGAAAGGCCGTAAGTCTTCTCAAGACACAATTAGTCTCCCAGAGCAGTACACATAACGAGCGGAGGATAAATATCGCACTTGCCGTAGCGTTATACAAGAACGGCAACAAGGCAGATGCTCAAAAGGAATTTGATGCTCTGCTTCAGTCTGAACCAAATGACCCGGCTCCATTATTAGTTCAAGCCCAACTGCTCAAAGACGACAAGCTATGGAGCCAGCTAAACCAGATGGTCATCGATTGGTACCAAAAGCACCCGAAAGACAATCGCACGCCCATCGCTATTGCTAATGATTTAAGAGCAGTTGAGGACAGCCAGGCTAATAAAACAGCCGAAGATATACTTCAGATGATACTGAAAAATGACCCTGATTGCATCGAAGCTATAAGTGTCCTTGCCGTGCTGCTGGGGATGACCAGCCGTTCTGCAGAATCAGCCATACTTTATCAGCAGCTTCTGACACTTCAGCCTGACAATCTAATCGCTATTAATAATCTTACTTGGGTAATGTGCGAAGAGCAAGGCAAGTTCAAACAGGCGCTTGAGCTTGCTCAGAGGGGACTGAAGATAGCACCGAACTATATCGACCTTATCGATACTCGCGGCGTCGTGTATTACCGGCTGGGCGAACTCGAAAAAGCCATTCAGGATTTTACTAAGTGCATCAGGCTCTATCCGAGTACAGCACGAGCGGCCGCCGCTTCACGTTTTCATTTAGCAAGAGCTTTTGCCGATTTCGGACAAAAGGCCAAGGCAATTGAACAGTTGAAGCAAGCTTTGGACCTACAGAGCCGAATCGGTGGTTTATCAACCGCAGAGCTGGCTGAGGCACAGAATCTGCTTTTGCAGTTACAGGAGGGTAATTAACCATGCCTGGATTACCAAATTCACCAATTGAAACTTTCAGTAATGGTGATTCCCACGACAAACACCCCGACACTATATTGCTCGACAAAAAGGAATGGTCCTATGTGCAAAGGCGTTATAGTTTGACACCTCGTGAGTGCCAAATAGCAGAGTTGCTCTGCCAGGGTCTGCGAAATGGTAACATAGCTAAGTATCTGCGCATAAGGCCCGGTACGGTAAAAACTCACACAAGAAATATTTATCGAAAGCTCCACGTCAAAAGCAAAATCGCGATGCTCTTGAGATTTGTCACCGATGCACGAGAACTTTACTTCCAACATGACCGGACGCGTTTCATTCAAACTGCTGATTAAACTATGCCTCAGAGATATTTGAGAAAAGGATTGACATAAAACGTAATATCGAAGGCAATATATGCACATTAAAGTCTCCTTCCAAACAGGTCGATATAATATATAAAGTGCATGTAGAAGAAAATCTAACGGTGCAAAAGACCTGTACAAAATGTGAAGGAGAATGATAATGATACACGCACGGGCAATAGCAGTGGCGATTTTGCCACTAATTACAATTAGTCTAACAGGTTGTTTTTCGTCCAATCCAAAAGACATAGAAGCATTTCTGAGACCGCATAAGGTCGATGTTACAGCCGAAAATTATGTTTTACAGCCGCCGGATGAGGTTGAGGTGCATTGCTCGAGGGTACCGGAGATAGACCAGCAACGGCAGCGAATTCGTCCGGACGGCAAGATAAGCTTCGAATCTATTGGCGAGATAGAAGCAGCAGGTAGAACTCCTGCCCAACTTGCAAATATCCTGCGAGGGAAGGTTTTAGAGCTTTATAAATTAGAGGGCGAAAAGCCTATCGATATCCGTGTTGTGGCGTACCAAAGCAAGGTATATTACGTCCTGGGCGAGGTGAATTTTTCTGGTGTCAAGCTCTATACAGGACGTGATACTGTGTTGACGGCCTTGGCTGAGGCACGCCCTACAATTTTGGCCTGGCTGAACCGTATCCAGGTGATAAGGCCGTCAAGCGATAAAAATGTTAAACCTAAAATCTTTGAAATCAAATTTGACCCCATGGTTGTTCATGGCGATACCAGCAAGAACGTTCTGTTGCAGGAAGGTGACATCATATATGTACCACCGACCGTGTTAGCGTCAGTATCTATGAAGATTGAAGAGGTAATTCGGCCGATTGCCCGAGCCTTTTCCGGAGCTTACATTATTCAGACCCGTGGAGCCGGCCGCGGTGGTGGCTTAGGCGGCGGCGCCGGATTTTAGATAAGCTTTTCGTGCCGCCAAGCTATATAGTCTAAATGCATAAAATAGTCAGGACTATAAGAGGACATATCTATGTCTCGGCGTAGGATAATAAAGTCGATTCACATTGCCAGCACGATCTGGTTCATCGTTTGCGTTGGCTATATTTTAGTTTTAGCGTTGCGACAGGCTGGTGTTCATTGGTGGGTCGTATTTTCCCTGTCAGGGCACGGTGTATTAATTGCCCTGATGCTGATTAGTCTATATTTGTTTGCGATTTTCAGAGGTGTTAGCAGCAGCCAAAAAGTAAAGGTAGAACATCCGCTGACCAGTACGACATACTTTGCTGTGTTTTATGTTGTAACACCTTTTTGGGGCGGCCTGGCAGGCTGTTTGGGAACTGTAGGCCTTGGTACGTTCAGTCAATTCCTGATGGGAGTCGCACTGGGAACGTTGTGGACAACGTTTTTGGTCTGGGTGATTGTTGACCCTGTTACAGGTCTGCTGGAGATGTTTTTGCCACCTGCAAGCCGACGGCACCGGGCCCAAAGGCTGGCGCAAGCTAAAGCGCTGCGGCAAAGCAGACAAAAGGACCGTGAGAGTTTGTTAAAAAAGGTATTAGTTGAGGAAGAGCTGGAGCGGCGCCACTGGCGGACAACGTTGAAACCACAGGCTGAAAAACTCGCCGGACTGCTGAAAACCAATGGAGCTGACTTCAAGCAGGCAGAGCGTGAAGCAGTAGGTATAGGCGTCAAAGCATGGCAAATTGGGGGACTGAGTTGTATGCGGGAGCTTCGCAATATGGCAATGGCCTTAGCCAAAGAGCCGAACAAGTCTGTTGTTGATTACGTTGGTGTTTGGTGGGACGGTGTCGGAAGCTGGCGGGAGCCATCACTTGCTTGAAAGCTATAATTACTCGTTGGGCTGAATAAATCCAGCGAATTAAGCGTTGATGGGAGCATAACAACAAAGGGCGAAGTCGTATGACTTCGCCCTTTTTGCTTTGTTAGCGTTAATCGTATCTTTTCACAATGTTCTTCTTCTTCGCAGCCAGCCGACGAGGCAAATGCCAATACTGCCCAGCAAAATGGCACCCGGTGCTGGAACCAGTACGAGCTGATCTTGATGGCCGCCATTATTGTTGTCGGTCAAAATCATTACACGCACCGAGCTTGTAGTAGGATCATAGTTTGCTTCGGCGTTAGCTCCGAACTGCAAAATGGCGGCATCATAGTACGTATTTGTTCCGCTGGCGGGATTAGCTATTTCATCCTCCAGTGCCCAGAATGCCTTCTGTAGTAGTTCAGCATCGCTGATACGACCGGCACCTAAGGTGTAGTCGTAATTAAGAGTTCCTTTGGCAAACTGGTAATACAGCCATGCAGTGCCCCTGGAAATAGTATCATAACTACCACCATATCCCGGGTCGGCCGTATTGTCATTGCCGCCGCCGGCTTCAGCGTAGGTGGATATTGTCACGTTGTAGCTCGTACCAAGGCTGATAAACTCTTGTTTTTCAATACAGAAGGTCTGGAAACTATTAGCAGTTAGTGAGCCTGTGCCAGCAGAGTAATAGGGGACTGGGTCCCACCCTGTTGGTACCGCCTTAAACTCACCAGCGTTATTCCAGCTGAAGTTGCTCGTATCCTGGTATAGTTTGACTGTGGGTACTGCAAATACAGAGCCGGACATCACAGAATATACAATCAAGGTAAATACAATTTTCTTCATCATCGGTCACCCTCACTCCAGGTTCTATCGATTTTTCGTAAACTTCCTTTTCAAAAGCCTGCCAAGGGAAGGGCTAAAGTCCTGCCCTCGAACAAGGAAAATAGCGCACCGTTATACTAATAACCAAAGGGGTAATCCTCCTCCCTTGAGGGACATCCTTATTCTGTATTATTCTATCAAGTTCCAAGCCGAATGTCCAGAAAAAAATGCGAAAAGCAGAAGGTTTTGCAAAAGAATTTGCATTTTTGAGGTTATAGTCTATTGTCCTGTAACGGCTCAATTGATGGCTGTCATTCCTGCGAAACCTGTCCTCGACCACGATCGGGGAGCAGGAATCCAGATGTATCGGAGGTCTGGATTCCGCATCAAGTGCGGAATTACAATTCTTCAAATCATATGTCACAGACCATACCCGTATTGATTTGAGCAGGAATGATTTTTTCGGACGTGACAACCAAAAAGGGCGAAATCGTATGACTTCGCCCTTTTCTATTTTTTAGCGTTAATTGTAACTTTTCACAATGTTCTTCTTCTTCGCAGCCAGCCGACAAGGCCTACACCAATGCTGCCTAACAGAATAGCACCGGGAGCGGGTATGACTATCTGTAAACCACAGACCTCGGAGATATAGTTTGTTGAACCGGTGCCATAGTAACCGCCACTCAAGTACCACCGTGAACTTGAATATACAAGGTCATAGTATCTCAAAGAATCAGGATACGTAGGCGAGTTGTTCTTGTCATCGTCTGAGTCGGTTACCCAGATGCCGGTGTAGTAATCTAGATTTTCAGTGTCATATTCAAAGCCCCAGGCTGTAATCGCGTGTGCCATATTTCCTGAGATTGAAATAGTAGTCCCGTAACCATCATGCATCCAAGTGTCAAGCGTTGAAAGTGCTGTTGAGTCAATGCTGGTCCATCTTTTGTAATCATCGTGATTGAGTGTCGGATAGAATCCACCTCCGCCATCAACATCTTCCTGGGCCCAACCTGCCGCAGCATAAGCTGCACCTTGCCTATCATTGATGCCATCAAACCACCAGTTAAAACCAAAGGTGGAATTACCACCTTGATCTGTGAAATGTGCTCCGAAATGAGCAAACATGTCGTCGGTGGTAGTCATCCCACCCACCTGGCCCCAACCTGTGTATTCCAGGATATTGGAGGACGCTGCAGCCCAACACAATAAGTCGTCATCGTTGTTTACATTAGTTTTCTCAGCATCGGCCCAGGTGCCACCCCAGCTGTCCCAGATGAAGTAATCGGTGCTAACTCCAACTGCACGGTTACTAACAACTAAAAGCAAGCTTACTACTAAACAAATAATTATTGTCCGTTTCATTTCATTTCTCCTTTTTTAATACTTTGTTATGAAGTTCAGGGCAGGGCTTTTGCCCTGCCCTTATTTCCATACTTACATTTTTACAGTGTTCTTCTTCTTCTCAGCCAGCCGACAAGGCATACACCCATACTGCCTAACAGAATAGCACCGGGTGCAGGAACAGTGGCAAATCCTTCGCTGCCCTCGTTGGCAAAACCCTGAAGCTTGGCCATAACTATAACATCGCCAAGAATCATTTGGTCTATCACATCCAGATATGTGGAATTGAGTTCAAAAGTAATTCCCAGCCACTCAGTATCGGCTATAGCAGGAATATTATCGACACCATTACTCGCTGATTTCACATTGCCTGAACTAGCAAGAAGGTCAACATCATACAGGGCAACGAGAGGCTTTGCACCTGGCATTGCCTTATTGTTTGCTTCAAACAAAACACTATCGTCACTAGGAACAATGATATGCGACATTCCCAACAGCACACCATCATAAAAAGATACTTGCGCGATAAAGCACTCGTCGAGACCTATATTTCTAAAGGTGAACAGTGCATCATTTCCAAGAGTGGTACCATCATCGTATTCTGCAACAGTAACTGAAAGCTGAGTTTCACCAATAGAACCATTGAGTAGCTCTGCAGGACCATCGCCGTATTCCCAGATGTGATAAAAGGTAAAGGTCGCCTCAGTATGAGCTGGGTTCCATGTCATGCTGGCCTGTGCGGTAGAGGCCAAAGCCAGGCCAACCAGAAAAGTTATTGTAATCAATCTATTCATAAGCCCTCCTTTCTAAAGGCTCTCAAGGGCAGGGCAAAACGCCCTGCCCTTGGTTGCTTTTTATTTTAAAACTTCTTTTACAGTGTCCTACGTCTTCTCAGCCATCCGACAAGGCCTACACCAAGGCTGCCTAACAAAATAGCACCAGGGGCGGGGATGACATAATTATTTACAGCACCAAAAGCCGCATATTCAGAACTACCACCCCAGGCTCTTACATATTGTGTCATTTGATTGGCGGCGAATCCATAGTCATCAAGCTCAATGTACATGGCATTAATATAATTAGTAACACCAGGCAGCACCTCAAATTGCCCTAAACTAACAGCGGCTTCAAACTGAGTTACTCCAGCAATTTCAACCTGAACTGGCCCTCCTTCAGGGCCAGAAAATGTTTCGAAAATGATAAGGTCGTAACCAGCCAGGTTAATAACAGCATTGTCTGTAAATCCAACAGTAACACTTTGACTACTATTCAACTCGATTGTTGAACTGGCCAAATCGCTGCCTAAGAGAGCATCTTCTGCAGTAGTTGCAACTCGATTAAATGCTGTTGGGCCTATGATCCGCTCGAAAGTCGGACTTCCTGAGACCCCAAGGACTTCATCAGCAAAAGCGCCATCGTCAAAAGTAATTCCAGCTACTGTAATACTTGCATTTGCTGTGCTGCTGACCACCATAATCAGGCCTGCCACTGCGCAAATTGTAATTATCCGTTTCATTTACATTTCTCCTTTATTGTTCTTTCAGTTTTCCATTAATTTTTAATTTCTCGTTACGAGGTTCAGAGCAGGGCCTAAGCCCTGCCCTTAGTTCCTTCTAATGCTTTTTCTACAGTGTTCTACGTCTTCTCAGCCAGCCGACAAGCCCTACCCCAAAGCTGCCTAACAAAATAGCACCTGGTGCAGGTGTCGTCATAACTTCAACGCTTAATTTGGACGTCTCAATCTCGAACGGGGTGGATAATGTGCCCCCCATGACCGAGTCGAAAACAACTTTCATATTCACTGGCAATCCGTTCAGCCAACCAGGCTCAATGTCAAAGGTTGTGCTGCTTTGATGACCTGGAAGAGATTCTTCACCTGGTATAAAATTACCACCTGAAGTGCTCATTGGTTGAAGGTAACCCAGGCCGTGCCAAACGAAGTACTTGTCCATAACCCAAACGCTTACGTAATCACTCGGGTCTAAACTGTCCAAAACGATGGTCAGACTCGCACTGGGAACCTCACCAGCCGCCACGGCTTGCTCGTACTCAGTAGGCGTCATAGGCCCGCCGCCGACAATCTCTGCAGGGTTGAGATGACCCCACGTGTAAGGTTCCTCATTCGTTATCGGCCAATACAAATTCTGCGTCTCTGTATAGGTTATACTGGCAATAGCTGGACCGCTGAGAGCGAAAACTAATATCGTTGCTAATAATTTTCTCATAGTCGCTCCTTTCTGCGTTGTCGAAAAGCAGGGTAAAACCCAGCTTTAAGATCAACTGCTGCCTTATTAAAGTGAACGCCGTCTTCTCAGCCAGCCGACAAGGCCTACACCAATGCTGCCTAACAAAATAGCACCCGGAGCAGGGATGACGGAATAGACCATGTTGTCCATCTCATACGTTTCGCACCACCAACTTAGAGAAGGGTCAGAGGCGCTAAGAAGAATAGTGTCAAACGTTCCATTAGTGAAGCCCCAGAAGCCACCTGCCAAACTATTGCTAAGTGTCCCAACTAGCGCCCCATTGCGGAACAGTTCAATGCTCGCTCCTGGTCCTCCAGGCCCAGCAAGGTCCCAATACGCGCCAAAGCCGACCAGCGGAGTGGCAAATGACCATGTAGTTGTGGTCGGGCCGGGATACCCATACGAGATGGCCAACTCGGGAGTAACTAGTCGGTCCCACCACAACTTGTCGGGCCCGAGAACTCCTGAACCCGCCTGTATCGCACCAGGATGTGTGCTAACAACGCTAATGTCTGCATTTAGAACACCGTCGTCGAAGTCCTCTTCTGTGTAGGCACCAACGGCACCCTCCCATAAAGCCCGGTTAGTGTAAACCGTAGGGGCTGCATTGATGCTTCCAGCAACAAATAATACTATCGAACAAATTGTAATTAACTGTTTCATTTTATAATCCTTTAATTTTTAAGTTTGTTACAAAAATACAAAAGTTTCCATTTAACAATCACATCAACCTTCGATTTGAAGGGCCTTGCGCAATCAACCCTCCGTGTACAGAAGGTTGCTGGCCATAGGCCGATTTAGGCGGGCCGCGGGGAAGGTTTTCAAAAATAAATGCTGGTGAAAAACAAATATACTGCTCGGCTCGCGGAGCCAAGCATATAGCCGAGTGGATTAGTAAGGATGAAAAGTGCGTTATTGCGAATTGAGGTACTGCGAGGTTACTCTTGGTTCGTGCAGAACTCTTATGCGCCACGAGTGGCACATGACTTCCTACGCATGAGATGCTGTTCGGTATTCCGGCTAAATGGTGAAGCAGACCTATGTATTGTGTGCCTTCGATATCACTACGCAAACGACATAAATCTTCGACCCGATGCAGCAAGGCAATATTAGCAGACGATTTTTGATGAATGTGTTTTGTTGAGCTAATATGTGCGGCTAATTGAGGGATAACTTGAATACCGGCCTGTCCCACCCACAGCAGGCCAGCCAGGGCAGCCAGCCAGACCTTGCGGTCCTTAACCAATGAAACGCAAAGGAATCCCGTTAAGACCATAAAAAGCGCTGCAGGTACGGGAGGTAAAGTCTTTGCTCCAAGATGTGGCGAGTATGTAAAGAACTCAGCGGGCGGCTTTAGAATTTCTGCGCCGATAGCCGCCAGGTGCGAGTTGAAAAGTTCGGTAATTTGGCTCGTCTCAGGTACATATCGGGCCTGTGCATCTGAAGCTGGTGACACAACACCGGCAGCGATGCTCTTATTGCAATCGCTCATCGTTGGCGAAGCACTTACCGTCGTGGCCAGAGCGAGCGACAGCAATATTATCAGCAATTTCTTATTGTTACCTAAAACTACGAACACTCCCCCGCCTCCTCATAATGAAGGCGACTAATTTAATGAACTTGCCTCCTCCTTGAGGCGACTAATTTAGAGTGGATAACCTTTACACCAACCCCCTCCTGCAACCGGGGGACAGCTTCCACCTTTTTCATCCTAACACAACTACATTAGCATTTTGCTATGGCCGTATTAGGATTTTCCTATAATAATTTTTCTATAATAACACAATTCAAATTAAAAGTCAAAAAAAAAATAAAAAAAATCTAAAAAAAATTTCATGTGGTCAGAACCTTGGTTATAGAAGAATTGAGCAAGAAGTCTGAATACCACTTTCGGAATAGTCCGAAAGAGGTATAAGAGACCACCAGTCCTATTGTAGGCTGGTTTTTTGGGACCAGATCGCTGTTGGTACCGATTTTATTTCCCGGGCCAGGGGAGGTTGGAAAACACTGGTGGTGAGGTTGGGGGATTCTTAAGGTAAATATGGTCAGAAAAAAAATAGCAGAAGTTAGATTGTTTAGGAAATGACGTGAAGAAAATACAGCAAAGATTTGGCTATTTTGTTTCCGGCATCTGTGTGGTTACGCCTGAACAGCTAAGGCCACTCTGAATATCGCGCCGGTCGGCTTGGCGCTGACAATTTCTACAAAACCGTTATGTGCCTGGGCGAATTTTTTCACCAGTGCAAGCCCCAGACCCGTTCCGGTGGTGTCACGCGTAGCTTCCGCTCCGGAGCGATAGAACTGCTCGAATATCTTTTTTCGCTGCCGATGAGGGACACCGGGACCATGGTCCTCAACTTCAATTAAGATAAACCGCTCATCGCTTCCGGTCCGGACCGTAATAGTTTTGTCTTCGGCATCACGTGCGTATTTGACTGCATTGTCCAGCAGGTTGACAGCTATCTGCGTAACCGCATCACCGTCAAAGACCATTTGCCCCACTCGGCCAAGCTCTGTTTTTATCGTAAAGCCCATTTGTGCCGCGTATGGCCTCATCATTTCGACCACGTCCGCAATGCACTTGTTTATATCACCTGCTTTGAAGGTATATTTTTTCCGTCCCCTTTGGATGCGCGAAAAGTCCAGCACGTTCTCTATCAGCCGGCTAAGTCTTTCACTTTCCTGTCGCATATTCTGGTAATATTCGGTGAGCTTGTCCTCTGATTTGACCCAATTCTTCTCCAGCATCTCAGAGTACATTCGTATCGAAGTCAGAGGTGTTCTAAGCTCGTGCGAGACAGCCGATATAAAATCATCCTTTTTCTGTGCCAGCCTTATCTGCGCTCTGGCACTGCGCCACAGGCTGGCCAGCCCCAGTGCAACCGCCAGGAGCACAACCGCAATAATACTGAAATACCAGTTCCGAAGATGATTTATTTGTCTGCCAATCCAGGCAGGGTCAATTTCTTTGAGGTTTAATATCAAATCCCCAAAGCCAAAATGCAATATCGCGGTATAGGTGACAGCTTCGTTTTCTTTGTCTTGTTTTTTTATCTGCGGCAATTCAAAACACATACCTTTACGCATAAATTGTGATGCCGAGTCCTCGACTTGGTCAATCAGCTTCCTTTCATTAAGCTGAAAGCCCTGCAGGAAGTGCTTGTCTTCGATTTGTACATGTCTTAATAGAAACACTTGTCCACCAAATATTAATTGCTGAGCATCAGCACCGGGAACTACCAGCGGCATAAATGGTTCAATCCGTATCTCAACTACATCGGATTGCTCTTGCTGCTGAAGGGACTGTTGCATATCGGACACATCTGTCACTTGCCGATTGAGCTGGGCAGTACCCTGTTGTTCGGTCTGGGATTGAGTATTATCGGGAAACGGCTGCTGTCTAAGAAGCTCTTCACTCTGAGCGATGTTGGAGACTACGACCGAACGCCGCTGTGTTATAATCTGCTCTTTCTGGGATTCTTGTTGTAAGCTCTCAATACGATATTCCTTTGAAGAAGCCAATTTACCCTTAGTGGGCTGTTTCAGGTTGGTTTCTTTCCCTTTGGCACCGGCATAAAGAGAATCTGCAGGTTGATTTATATCCGTATATGAAAGGCGTGAACCTGCCACAGGAAACTTGAAAACACCGGCACCCCCGTTTAATACTGGCAGCAGATTTCGTTTAATATTATCAATATGAACACCAGCCTCCCGGGCCAGTTCACTTTGTTGGATTGTTTGTGTTTGCCCTGCTATGTAATAAGGGGTTACAATTGTGCTGTCCGGTTCGATTTGAAAGTTGCCGTACGCAAAGTCGTTATCCAGACCGGAACCTAAGGGTGAACGCAGCAAAGGCATTTGCTGCTGACCAGGCACAACATTCTCCGGCACATAGTAATATTGATAATCGGTATACGGACGCTCCTGTTCTGTTTGAATGAATTCATCAAGTTTGCGTGTAACATCCTGTCTGATTTGTTCGGCCACCGCGGCAAACTCACCCAGACGCGCGCCTTCCATACCTTGTGCCCGTATCCGGATGGAGTGGTATCCCAACCAGACCAGCCCGCACAGGGCAGTAAGAATTATCAACGATAAAATAATTAGTCGCCTGTACATATCAGTTGTTAGTTTGCTTTGTAGAGAACGTGGGTTGTCATTCTGAGGCGAAGCCGAAGAATCTCGTCTCTTGAGCCATAAAAAGATTCTTCACTCCGCTGCGCTGCGTTCAGAATGACAAGTGTTGCATGTTTTCTACAGAGCATTTTCATATTTATATCCAGCGCCACGTACGGTTTTTATAATCTGCGGGTCGGCTGAATCTCGCTCGATTTTACTTCTCAACTTGGCGATGTGCATATCTGTAGTTCTTGTGCCCAACTCAGTCATAGTATCATTCCAAACCTCTTTGTAGAGTTCTTCCCTGCTGATGACACGGTTCGGATTGGCGGCAAAATACTGTATAATCTGTGCCTCCCGCCTGGTGATTTCCATTTGCTTTTCTTTGCGTTTTATTTTCAAGGCCGCAATATCGACATCCAAATCTCCAAACTTAAAATTTTGTCCGACCGCCCGGGCAGGGTCGGTGCGCCGCAGCACGGCATTTATCCGAGCTAACAGCTCTTCAAGCGAAAACGGTTTGGTGATATAGTCATCGGCTCCGAGATTCAGGCCGGTTACTTTTTCTTTCTCCTGTCCCTTGGCCGTCAACATAATAACGGGAGTTTGCAGGCCGTCACGACGCCATTTGGTACACAGTTGTTCACCGCTGATTTTCGGCAGCATCAGGTCGAGCAATATCAAATCAAAATCCTTACAGGCCACAGTCCGCTCAGCTTCGAGACCATCCACGGCTTCGGTAACCTTAAAATCGTGGAACTCCAGAAAATCCGTCAGGGCCGTTCGGATTTTCTCTTCATCTTCAACTACCAGTATGGATGCTTTTGGTTCCATAGTTACACCTGTTCCTATCTATATTATAGGCGAAATCGGTGCCGAAGGTTTGTAAATATTTTGTAAAAAAGCTTACCGGTTATTTTACATCCATTTTACTCAACCGGCAGCCGTCAATGTCGTATTATAGATGTAGTTCGAGAAACAATTTTACAAAATTTTTTAAAGGAACTGAAAATGAAAAAGTTAATGCAAACAATTCTGATCAGCCTTTTGGTACTGCAGGCAAATCTGGTTTTCGCCGACATTTCGCCTGTCAGTCAGTTAAGGCTCGATGCGACAATGGGGCAGCCTGTCATGTTAGCTCACAAAAAGCAGGTCGCTTATCTTCGCATAGGGCTGACAGGTTTTACATTGCCAACCCGGCAGGATCGTGCGCCGGTCAACATCGCAATTGTAATCGACAAATCCGGCTCGATGGGTGGCGACAAAATTGCCAAAGCAAAGGATGCAGCGATCATGGCTATCGACCGTCTCAATTGCAACGACATTATTTCTGTCGTTACTTATGATTCAAGGGTAAATGTTTTGGTGCCGGCTACTAAAGTTGCGGACAAGGAAATGATATTCCGCAGGATAAGAGACATCAGCGCCGGCGGAAGTACGGCTTTGTACGACGGCGTCAGCAAAGGGGCAAAAGAGCTGAGGAAGTTCGTTTCCGACAATCGAGTTAATCGGCTGGTTTTATTGTCGGACGGCCTGGCAAATGTCGGTCCGCAAACTCCAACAGAATTGGGTCGGCTCGGAGCTTCTTTGATTAAGGATGGTATCTCGGTAACGACTATCGGCCTGGGACTGGGTTATAACGAAGATTTGATGACTCAATTGGCTTATAAAAGTGATGGCAGCCATTACTTTGCTGAAAGTGCTAATGAACTTTCCGGTGTTTTTGACAGCGAATTTGGCCGGGCGCTTTCCGTAGTAGCCCAGGAGATTCAAATAAAAATCAAATGTGCACGAGGTATAAGGCCTATCCGGCTCCTTGGAAGACAAGGCCGAATCGAGGGACAAAATGTTGAGGTTTTCATCAATCAGCTTTATAGCAAACACGAGAAGTTCATTATGCTGGAAGTCGAAGTGCCCGGAACCACCGGTGGGCACAACCGAAGAATAGCTGCGGTTAACGTCAGCTACTCGAATCTTAAAACCCATACGACCGACAGAATCAGCAGTCAGGTAGATGTGAATTTTTCAAATTCAGAAGAACTAATCGAAAGACGAACCAATCATGATGTGATGGCCGATGTGATTGAGCTTATCGCCACTGAACGCAACGAACTGGCATTGAAACTAAGGGACAAAGGAAAAACGAAGCAGGCTTGTGAACTGTTGTTCGAGAATGAAGCGTATCTCAAAGACAATGCGGTCCGGTACGATTCTCAAAAGCTCAAAAAATACGCTGAACAACAAAGAGAGGACAGATATAATATGGACGAAGCAAATTGGGCAAGGCAGCGGAAAATAATGCGTGAACGTCAATTTTACAACAAAAGCCAGCAAGGCACAAAATGATTTGTCAGAATAAAATTTCGTAATCACAAATTTTTAAAGGAGCTGAAAATGAAAAATCAAACACAAATTCTAACACTGGCAATTGTGGTAATTGCCCTTCTGGCTTCGGTTGCTTTTGCCGACGTGCCGACAACAACCGGCGCCATCTCAAAGGTTACCGTGTATCGTGGCCAGGCCCTGGTAACCCGTACCATCAGCATTGACTTGCCGCCGGGTGCTTCTGAGCTAATCGTAAAAGACCTCCCAGCTATGATTGTGTCCGAAAGTATCTACGCCCAGACCTCGGATAATATTAAGGTGCTCAGCGTAAGGTATCGGCAGAAAGCAGTCAGCCAGGCCACGAGGGAAGAAGTCAAACAGCTCGATGACAAGATTGAGGATGTAAAATATAAACTCAAATGCGCTGATAGAGATTACAAGCATTTCGGCCACTACGGGAAAATGTTCGACGAGCTTAAAGACTTTACTATTACCGCAGCTAAAAGCGACCTCAACAGAGGCCTCTTGACTTTTGAGCCTATTGAAAAGCTTGCCAGGCTTATTGAAGACAAAGCCTTTGAGTACCATAAACGTACCACGGAACTTGAGGACAAAATTGCCGAATTGCAGAAGGACAGGGAACTACTCGAGCGTAAGCGTAAGGAATTGGCAGCCGGCCGCTCCCGCACCGAGCGCGAGGCAATTTTGTTTCTCAGCGGAGCCGGCGGTAAAAAAGTCTCTATCGAACTAAGCTACCTTGTCAACGGCGCCAACTGGCAGCAGCAGTATAACCTGCGGGCCAATCCCGGAAAATCAAACGTCCTGATTGAGTACAACGCAGTGGTCAACCAGACCAGCGGTGAACACTGGAACGGTGTTGCTCTTAGTCTTTCCACTGCTGAGCCGACTATGGTCGCAGCACCACCTATCCTCGAACCTATGCTCGTTGCTCTTGCCCGCCCCGCTCCTACCCAACAGGCCGGACAAGTCTTTTTGGGAGCCGCTCAGGCTCGACAATACCAAGAGTCCCGAAAAGCCAATATTAAAAGAGGCATAGCAGCCAATGAGGAACTTAACAGGCTGGCAATTGATAACCAGGCATTTGTCTTCAATGTCAGCCAAAAAGAGTTGCAAGAATACCAGCAGCAGATAGCCGAAATTTCCCGCACCGAAGGAGTTAGTGTAACGTATGATTTGCCCGGCAGACTAACACTGCCGAGCCGAAGCGACCAGCAGCTTGTTACCATCGCTGCAATCACCACAAAAGCTGATTTCACGCTCATAGCCACCCCTCTGCTGACCGATTATGTATATCTGCAGGCAGAGGTGCTTAATAGCAGCGATACCGTTCTCCTGCCCGGCCAGGCCAGTATGTTCCGCAACGGCGAATTCGTCGGCAAAAGCCAAATGCCGCAGGTTACTATCGGCGAAAAATTCACAGCAGGCTTCGGCATAGATTCACAGGTTCAGGTGGCCCACGAGCTTGAGGACAAAAAGACACGAATCCAGGGCGGAAATCGTATCGATACCTATCACTACCGTATTGCTCTGAGCAATTACAAAAACACGGCGGTGGAACTGCGACTTCTGGACCGCCTGCCCTACACGGATAATACTTCAATCAAAATAGAGCTTGAAAAGACCGAACCACAGTTAAGCACAGACAGCGAATACCTGCGCAGAAGCCGGAAGAAAAGCATTTTACGCTGGGATATGAAGCTGGTACCGAATACCGTTGACCGTAACGCAACCGTTGTCAAGTACAGCTTTACTATGGAGTACGACAGGAACATGCAAATCCAACCTCGCTCCGGGCGTCAATAAATCGGCGGCCATATATCAGCGGCGAAGCACACGCCCGAACCAGTTATAGTTTTGCCCCCTGGTTCGGGCGTATTGCTTTTTGGATAAAGAATTTTTTTCGCCTTGCCTGAAAATAACAATCCCACATTTTTGATTCTAAATCATTGACATTCATTTCTAATACCATAAGCAAAACAATTAGTTGTTGAGTAGGTTAACCTGTTTCTGAAAACCTTTTTTGAAAGGAAAAAATATGATAGTAAAATCATTGAAACAGGAGCTGAAATCATCTCCTAAATCATAGGCCATTTTGTCTCATTGTTGCTGAAGACATACACTCAAAGAGGAACCGGACTTTACAGCAACTCTTGTTAGGAACAACTAAAAAGGTTTATATTTCACACCAAATATGAATCTTTTTGGCAACCTATCGATGAAAATATTTCTACCCACATGTCGACCAAGCGAAAGACGGCTGCGTAAAGCTCAGAGGGTCAATACCAAACTATTCAATCAGCATTCCACGTCCCTGACTTCCTTGATTTCCTTATCGGGCTCGCTGAGACTAAAACCCTCTGCGCTGACAATGTGTTTTCTATCTGTCAGAATCAGCCAAGGAAGTGAGTGGACACCCCAGGCGAAACGGTTTTTTCCCACATTGCCCTGAACTATTCCGACAGGGAAAGTAATATTGCATTTCTTAAGCCACTCATTTAATGTGTTTTCATCAATCTTCGATGTTCTTGGCTTTTCACTGTCAACTTGCACATCGCTTTTCTTGTCAGGCTAGTTCCCAAGCGCTTTAGCTATAGCTAATTTCAACTGTTCAGCGGCCAGATTCTTGGCTATAATCTTGCCATCTGGACCAATCAGAATCGTACTTGGGATCTCTCCTATCTCATATTGCTTTACGACTATTGACTTCGACATATCTCCTAAGCAAACTTGAAGCCAATTCAGCCCTTCTTCCGCTATGAATTTCTTTGCTTTGTCAACCTCCCAATCCACCGACATACCAACTATTGCAAATCGGGGATTAGCTGAAAAGGCCTCGTATATTTTCTTTAGTTTAGGCATCTGGTCCACGCATGGCCTGCACCAGGTCGCCCAAAAATCCAGCAACACAACTTTGCCTTGAAAGTCCTCAAGCCTGATAGTTTTGCCATCAAAGGACTCCACCTCGAAAAGTGGAGCTGTGTCGCCAACCTCGGGATATGTCAGCAAGCTCATTCTGATATCTGGCAGTTGAACCGATTCGGTGTCATCGGTATCAACGCTAAATTTAGTGATAGCGACAGCTTCAAGGACACCACGTCCACAAGAGACGTTCTCGCCGAGCGGAGCATGGTAGTTGACAACAAACTCATATTTACCAGGCGAAATATTATCAAATCTGAAGTTACCATCATCTTCAATCGTAGGAATGAATCTTTTTCCAAAAGTCTTTGACCTCTCATAAACGTTTTCAGCATCCCGCCAAAGCCACAAAAAGGAACCTTGTAACATATTCTCTATTTCATCCGGCAGCTTTGACACCGGCTCGATACGATAGGCAACCGCATGTAACCTGCGAGGGTTAGACATTCCCGATTCGCCAGTTTCTCTGGCACGTTCTGGAATCGGGTGGATGATTTTCCCAGTGACGGTTCGGCCTTTGCCCCCAATCTGGACTTGATAAGTTTCTCCCGCTTGAGGCTTAAGATATACCGGGCTGGAGTGCTCCCACCGGACAATTTGGCCCACATGCAGCGGTATCGAAGGTACATAATCGATAACAAAATGCCTGCCGCTAACAGAAATCTGCTCAAACTGCCAGCTTATCAGTTGGGACTTATAATCTTCCGAGGACATTATAGGAGTAACTGCCACGAGGAACTCTCGACTGTCCTTATCAGAAGATACGATAGTACCTTCGATCTTGGCCCAGGGAGTCAATCGAATTTGAGAGCCGTTGTCAAAATCACTGGACTCCACATGGGCGTATCCCGTGGAATGAACAACGACTATAAGGCCCTGTTCTCTTGTGGGATTCAGTTCGAACTGACCATTTCCATCTGTTCGGACAATTACTTCAGCCTGGTGAACAAATCCCCGCCGGTCAAACTTGCCATCCTGGATAAACGCCTTTTTGCCCGGTCCTACCCAGCCAACTTCTGCTTTGGCGGCCGGGTTGCCCATAGGCTCAAATACTGTGCCCTTCCAGGGGTCAGCTTTGGTAAGACGAATAACAAACGGCTCGTATTTTTCCCCCAGCCTAATCGGATGAGCCATTTCAGGAAGATATCCATTTGCCTCTATCTTAAGACAGCAGTCTCCATCAAAGGGATAACTTATAGCATAGCCGCTCCAAGTTTCACTAAATGCGCCATCCTCTGAATTCACCTGCTTTTTATAGCGCCTGCTCCAACGAAACGATTCATCTGTTGACTTCCACTTGACCCCGTTGACGACTTTAAAGCTTGTGACGGGTTCTTCAGTTTCGGCATCTATAACTTTTCCAGTGAAGACAGGTGTTTTGTACATAACAACCCGGTCTGTCTTTGAAAGGTCTTCGGGCATCTGCCTGGAAAAACTCTTAAAACCGCTTCCTCTCTTGCCAAAATCAAACTCGAGCTTGCCTTCGTCCGGCAGGTTCTCAATTCTGAAAAAGCCCTGTGAATCGGTCTCCGTAATACGAGTTATAGTTTTGCGTTTGTTGCCTATACGCCATTCATCAACATCGATTTTGACTGCCTCGATAGGATTACCATTGGCATCGACTACCTGTCCAATATAAGTCTCGCCGCACTTCAAGCTAACCTCAATCGGTTCCATGCCGGCCTCAATTTCAACCGACATAAAACACGGTGCATATCCCACGGCTGAAACAACTATGTCCTTGCTGCCGGCAGGTAATCCTCCGACATTAAAAGAGCCGTCAGCCAATGTGCGTGGGGTAGTGCAATTCTCGATTACCTCGCCGTAGGGCGTCGTACCTCCACTCCCTCCCGTATCGACCAGGGCATCTTCGATAGGCTTACCTTGCTGATTTTTGACTATGCCTCTGAGCCGCAGGCCCCGCTTCATAACCATTACGTTGGTAGCGTTGAGAAGCTCCGCCGAAGAGGATGTCTGCCACGATTGCTTGATGTACTCTGGATGTAACAGACCAATCCTAAGATTAGAGAGATCCTTGGGCAAACGCCGCTTCCATCGGCCATGTTCATCGGTCATAACTTCTTTGACCCATACCCCCATAGAGCCTCGCCATCTATACATCATCTGGACTTTGACTCCCTGTATTGGATCACCCTGCTCGTTTACAACACGGCCGCCGTAAAGCACCTTCCCATCGTCGGTGTCGGGGGGCTGGCCCCGGCCAATTACCAATCTCGGCATCGGTACGAAGATTTGATTATCTGATAAAGAAACGGCCTTGGTAACATATTTTTGCTCGACCTGGTTCGCATCAGCCAACCGTGCCTGGATGCTCAGGCCCGAACCGCACGGTATAAGGCCGTGACTATAGTTTCCGTGCCGGTCGGTCTTGCCATAACACGGAAATCGGTAGGTAAGGCCTCGATTCGTCTTAATCACCAATTCGACCTTCCGGTCGGCCAAGCTCTGCCCATCCGAATCCACAACTCGGCCTTCCGCTTCCGCTTCACGGAAATTGAGAAACACATGGATAGGCTGGCCCGCGTATTCCTCCGTGATGGCAAATAGTCCCATTGCCTGTGATGCTTGTGAATAGGCAATCCAATTCTTCTGATCTGGTTTGACAGCCTCAAGTATAAATCGGCCCTGTGTATCACTGCGTATCCCTTCCCATATATTGGTTGGTTGTGGAGCAATATAAACGTTACCCCGAGGCCTACCTAATTTGTCAGTAACCAACCCTCTAACAGTATTTTTCATATAACCGTTCGATTCTGAGTTCTGGTCAATCTGTGTAGCTTCCCGGCTTTGAATCGACGGTTTTTCCTCCGTCTTTGCCCTGGCCGTTGATGTAAGGACAAGCAGACTAATTCCCACGGTGAGCCAAATATAGGTTTTATTTACCATTTGCGGAACCTCCAAATACGGTGGTTTATTTGTTCGGACCGAGAGCCCGCTCTGTACTCGTTATATAAATTTAGACGTGTATTGCAGTAAAATGTTACAGATTTTTTGCACTTTTATCAATATTTTTCTATCGTAAGCCCTTGCTGCATCGGCATTTCTCAAGTGAAATTATTGTTTTCGGATGTCTGTAGGTTTGGGTTTCTCTCATTAAGCCGGTCAGCATCGGCCTGTCCTACAGTTGCAGACATCGGATTTCAGGCGTATAAGGTCGAGGAAATGAAAGGGCCTGTCCCAAGCAGAGAGCTTCGAAATAAACACGACTTTCCAGCAAATGGTATTTAGCATAACAGATTAGTTCATATCTCGTAAGAAATATGAATGACCTTGCAGTATGTTTGCAGAAAGGAAAAATTCTGTAAACCAACCTTTCCACGAGCTGTAAAAAACGTCAGAATTCTTTGATAAATTCGTGGTCGAGTAGACGTAATATAGCTCTCTCATTTAGGCATAGTTTGTATTCCCGGTTTCTCCTCTCTTTCGATTGAGGAGTGTCACAGTATTCTGC
>Ga0209979_1000363_pt1 | contig 63642 bp, 57 predicted proteins | sample AnhtaG_FD_183114 | JGI IMG/M metagenome (GOLD analysis project Ga0209979, IMG submission 183114) | Deep subsurface microbial communities from Anholt, Denmark to uncover new lineages of life (NeLLi) - Anholt_01485 metaG (SPAdes) (version 2) | ecosystem: Environmental > Aquatic > Marine > Oceanic...
TTTATGCTTCACCTTCCCGCTTTGTTATGAGAACTGAGGGGACTGTCTTGTCTGGTCCTGTTCATTCTGTTCCTGCTCTCAGTGCATCCCATTACTGTAACTTACCTCAACTTATTGAGAACTTACGATAATTTCTGTAATCGATTTGAACTGAAATTGTGATTTCATCTGATGTAACTTCAATGATATCAATACAAATAATTTTATTTTTAGTTTAACCGGACACTAGTGTAAAGTTACATCTAATTCTTAACATTCTCAATAAACCAAGCTATGTAATCTTTTAACCTGCCTGCAAGAAAATAGGGAAGATTGAGTAAGTGATAAGATTTCCCTTCTAGAGTTTTTGTATTTTCTATCTGCAGTGGTCCTGAATATAATCTAATCGCTAGCGAATTCGGGGCATGATATCTATTTCCCTTTTTTCGACGGTCTCTTCTACAGGCTCAATATTCGACCTATCTTTTCTAAAAAAAACTGGATGATATAAAAAATAGGAAATGGGTATCATGTCCCCATTTTATTTCCCCAAAATATGATGGCCTTGGTGCTGGCAGTGGCGTATTTTGCAATGGTTTATCTCGGGATAAAGACAAAGTTGAGGGTATTGGCTCATCATGTGCTAAAAGCAGCTCGGAGGTTGTTCGGAATACCCGATTTTCGCTTTTATGCCCTAGCTGATGGTATTCGAGACTTGCTTTTTGGCCGTAAGAAGGGCTTAGAAGGCTTCAGCCAAATCCTAAAAACTGAGACTTTGCAACTCAAACTCTTCGACCCTTAAATTTTTTGGGGGAACTTCACACATTTCTTTAGATTGACTCCGATGGGTTTACTCTGCTATAAAAATAGTTCTCTAAAATGGAAGAATATCGATTATGCTGATGATTATATTCCTTGGTTTGTTGGTTGGTTTTGTTGCGGCAGTCCCCATTGGTCCGCTTAATATTTTTGTTATTTCGCAAGCACTAAAGCATGATTTTTTGCACAGCTTTTTACCTGGCCTGATAGCCTCGTTTTTGGATGTTATTTATTGTTTCGCTGCTATTAAAGGGATTTCCTATGTAAGTTTTACCTCAACCAGGTTTAGTTCCCTAATGAAATTTATAGGAGCTGTGCTTCTTACTGCTATCAGCATCCAGCTTATCAAGCAATCTAAGATTCCTGATGAGAAAACATTTGTCCGGAGAAGCCCCAACAGTACTTATTCTCGCCCCATTCTTACTGCATTTTTTCTTTATGTTTCTAATCCAATTCTTTATGCCTTTTGGCTAGCAGCTGCAGGTATACTTACAGCTCATCAATGGGTGACTAATGTTGGCTGGCATCCTGGTGTGTTTGCCCTATCCTGCGGTCGAACTGCACCCCAAAATTCGAACCACCTGTAGTGCTAGTATTTTCGTGATATAATAGACATCATCAGAGGGAAAAGGAAGCCCTTTCGAGGAGGCAGATGATGTTGGTTAAACATGGGAAACGGTATACACCGCGTTTCAAGTTTCAGGTGATCATGGAAGTTCTTAAAAGTTCTAAGTCCATAGGCCAGATAGCCCGGGCCTATGGCGTGCATCCAATTACCATCCACAAGTGGAAAAGGGACTTTACGGAGAAAGGGCCTGAGATATTTGGGCAAAAGACAACGATTCATGACTACGAGAAGAAGGTTCGGGAACTTGAGCAACTGATCGGTCATAAGGAGGTTGAGATAGCCCTTTTAAAAAATTTTTTAACCGGGGCCTCACCGGAGAGGAGAAGATCGGATTAGTCAGCAAGTTCAAGGATGAATATGGATTGAACAGGGTTTTGAACATTTTATGCTTATCGAAAGGCACATGGCATTACGCACAGAGTAAACAAAGGTATGAGGAGAGATACAGTCATTTGAGAGAGCCATTGATGGAAATCGCAAGACTTCATCCTGAATACGGCTACAGACGGACAACTTCTGAGCTTGTAGACCAGGGTTTTGCGGTCAACCATAAAGTGGTGCAACGGCTGCATCGACACTGGCATTTATCAGTTATTAAAAGAGTTAAGACTCCGAAGCCGAATCCTATTCGTAAGCTTTTAAAGAAAGCTGGATCGAAAATAAACTTGGTTGCGCATCTTAAAGAGATCAATGATCTTGAGGTGCTCTACACAGATTTCACGGAGATTGTTTACCGCAGAGGTCAGGCTAAAGCCCATCTGATGCCGATAATCGATCATAGCAGCAAACTGGTTGCCGGCCATGCTTTAGGTGAAAGTGCTGATACAGATCTGGCCTTGCAGGCCTGGAAACAAACGAAAACAACACTGAAAAGACTTGGCCGGAGAATCGAAGATATAATTATTCACCATGATCAAGATGGCGTTTACACAGGATACAGATGGCTTTCTGAAGTTGTCGTGGACTGTAAAGCCCGTATTTCTTATTCTGAAGATGGAGCCAAAGGAAATGTCCATATGGAATCTTTTAATGGCAGGTTTAAAGTTGAGAATCGTTTGATTTTCTGGGAACTGGATGATATTACAGAATTGAAAAAGGTTGTAGACAAGAGGATACGGTATTATAATTTTGTTCGCAGACATTCGACGCTTGGAAACAAGTCGCCGATAAAATATTTAAAAGAGAAGGGCAAATTATCCCTCTGAGATGTTAGCACAAAATAGCCTCAAAACTGGTTCGAAAAATGGGGGTCATATCCGGTGCTGGAAGCATCATGTGGTATATAATGCTTACAAAATACGTTTCAAAACACAATCAACAAATCAAGTCAAAAACCTTTAGAAAGATTTTTGTGGGATTAGCAGTTATCCTTATCGGATTTGCATTATACAGCTTAGCCACAATTTTCTATTAATTTTTCTGAAATAAATAATTCTAGGAGAGTTAAGCTCTTTTTCGGCTTAATTTTTTTCGGAGTCCTTTATTTAAAAAATTGAAGGCATATATTGCGGGACCAGATAAAACGTTAAGAGAAATATAAAAAAGAAGGAAAATCCTGGGAAAAATGACGAGGCTGCTAAAGATGACTGCTATAAACAGAGCTGTTCTAAGGTCAATTCTCTGGTGGAAATTGAAATTTAAATAATTTCTGTATTTTATAGTACTGATCATGCAAAGGGAAAGGATAACAGCAAGAATGGCAAGGGAAAATGCATACAGTCTTACCCCGACAGGTTGGGGATGGTATAAAACAATAGCTGCAAAAAGCAGGGAGGCTGACGAAATAGTTAATCCTGTATAAAATTTCCTGTCTCCTTTATTGCTTTTCTGAAGAATATTATAGCGAGCCAGCCGCAGGATACCTGCTATCAGAAAGATAAAACTAAAAAAGACGGCAACGCCAGAAGGACAAGTCAGCCTAAACCCCCAGGAATAGAGTAGAAAAGAGGGGGCCAATCCAAAGGAGACAACATCAGCAAGGGAGTCGAGCTGAACACCAAAATCTGATTGGGTTTTGGTTAAACGGGCAGCGAATCCGTCAAGGGCATCCATAACAGCCGCACTAATTATAAAGAAAGCTGCCAATAAGTATTTTTCATGGTAGGTAGCAAATATGCTGAGATAGCCAAAAAAAATGTTAGTCATTGTTATAAGGCTAGGTAACAGATAGAATTCTCGATACCTCTTTTCATTTTCCATGTTTTTTCTCACCTATTTCTGTACATCCCGCCTTAACTTTTTGGTTTAAATTGACTTTTAATTGTATTCCTTTGGGGATGAAAATATCAACCCGGGATCCAAAATAAATCAGGCCAATTTTTTGTCCCCTCGTTATCATTTCATTCTTTTTAACAAAACATTTTATTCGGCGGGCCGCAAATCCTGCAATCTGCTTAACGAGAATATTTGTCTCATCACCGTTTATCAATATTGAATTGGATTCATTTTTAAAGCTGGCTTTATCCTTATAGGCAGAAAAGAATTTTCCAGGCTTGTATTCAACTTCTCTGACAGTTCCAGAAATGGGAGCTCGAGTGATATGAACATCAAAAAGAGACAAAAAAATGCTGACGATTGTGACTGAGAAAGGGAAAAAAGGATGGGATTCAACAGTCTGAATTTTCACGATTTTACCATCGGCAGGGGAAAGAAGCAGGTTTTTATTTTTGGGAATTTCACGTTTCGGGTCACGAAAGAAAAAGCAAAGGCAGCAAGCTATGATTAGAAAGATTGCAAAAGGGAGCCACAGGCCGTATATAAAAAAAAGAACAGCTGCAGCCAAAGAAGGGAGAATAAAAAGTAAGCCCTCCTTCGCAATTTTCATTATGTATCTACCTTTAGATTTATATTCCTTTGCTCAGGCTCTATAATAATGTATTTAAGCTGCATAAACCACCCTGAACTATTCATAAAAAATGTCGGCAACTTGTAAGTTCTCAATAAGTTGAGGTAAGTTACAGTAAACAATGACAAGATATTGCTTGCTGCTCACTATGGCAAAACCGCAGAAGATAGGATGTATGGATTGACATCTTACTTGTTGATAGCTGGAGATAAAAGTTACTATTTCTTTGAAGAGGGTGGGGTTGACATAAGTTCTGACTTAGTGTGGTATAAAGAATATGAAGCAGAGATTGGAGACCCCACAAAAGCATACTTTTTTGCTGACGGTATTTATCAAAGGAATTACACGAAAGCGAGGGTACTGGCCAACCCAAAATAGTACAAGCATTAATGTTAATCTCGGCGAGAGCTACTACACCTTAGATGGCAATTCCGTGAGCAGCATTACTTTGGATGCTATAGAAAAGGAATCATATTGTTGAAGGAACAATGATGATAACAATGATGACGGCGTATAACCAGGCGCTGCACTTGACTGGCAATTCGCTGGCGCTCATTGCCAGCAGGTGAGCTTTAGCGTTATACTTATGAGGCATCAAGTAGTTTCACACCTGAAAAATAAGGTGGTAAAATAAATGGGCATTAACTTGATAGAAAAAGGAGGAATAATATAATGAAAAAGAATGTTTTTTTCTTTTTAGGTCTTTGTTTATTTGCGTTTTTAGCAACATCTGTTCTGTCCGTTGCACAGGAGGATTTGCCAGGCGGCAAAGACCATCCACTCCTTACGAGAATGCCCAATTTTTACATCTCAGGGTATAAATACAAAGAATTTGACCAGGCCGATTTCAAAAATGATAAGGGGGAAGATATTAAGATTGAAGGTCACAAATATCACATTGGCTATGAAATCAAGAAAGAGAAGAAAGCCCCCAGTGAGCTTCAGATTTTAAGGAACTATGAAAACGCTATACAAAAGATAGGGGGTTCAATGGCTTATGAAGCCCCTGGGGAAGCATGGCTCAAGGTGGAAAAGAGCGGGAAAATAACGTGGATTTATGTATATGCGCATTGTGATGGAGGATGTTACGAGTTAACTATCGTGGAGAAAAAGGCGATGGCTCAAGAAGTGATAGCAGATGCAAAAAGCCTGGCTCAAGATATCAGCTCAACTGGACACGCTTCTGTTTACGGCATTCACTTTGACTTTAATAAGGCTAATGTTAAACCAGAGTCTGAACCGACTCTTAAAGAGATAGCGAAACTTCTCAAACAAAATCCCAAACTGAGATTATATGTGGTTGGACATAGCGACAATGTCGGGGAAATCAATTATAACATGAAACTTTCCCAGGCAAGAGCTGAAGCTGTTGTGAAAGCCCTGGTAACAAAGTATGGGGTGGCTCAGAACCGTCTTAATCCTTATGGAGTGGGACCTTTGGCCCCTGTGGCATCCAATGAGACAGAGGAAGGGCGAGCTTTGAATCGCAGGGTAGAGTTGGTTAAAGATTAAGTTGTATAGAACCGATCAACAGGTTCTGGGCTAATAAAAATAGAGGAGAAAAATTATGAATATAAAGCGTTTTATTACAGCATTGTCCGCATTTTTTTCCTGTTTGTCATTAACGATTCTGCGATAGCGCAGAAGACGTGTTGCGATAGGACAGTCACCACCACCCCGATTTCAATGCCAAAGCCTCAGGAGAGGGATTGCAGCAGTTTCCTGAACGGTGCTATAAATGAGGTGCTGACTGAAAACTTTGCGGAACTCGATGACTGCCCAATACGTGTGAGTATCGAAGATTTTTCGGGTTGGACCAATCTCAATAAGATGGCCGATAAGGTAGGTGGGATCGCCGGGGCTCCAGAGAATACTAAGAATCCACCTGCTTCTAAGCTACTTGATTATGTTTTCAAATCCAGTCTGTCCTTACTGAAAATAGATGACGTCGTTAAAGGCGAGTGGGAAACGGGATACGAAGGTCAACGAAACTGGGAACGATGCACCCTGGCGCCGCAATTATGATCTGGCCCATGAGTTTTTTCATTTAATTACATGGGATTATTTTTCTCCTGAAGAAATTTATAAAAGAAATAAACACGGAAAAAACAGGATCGAACAACTAGCAGATGTTTTTGCCTCTGCTTTTTTGCTGCCAGAAGAAGAATTGAGAAACGAATTTAAAAAAAGAATTAAGAAAAACCATATTTCTTACTTAGATTTAACTGAGATTGCCCGAGAATTCGATGTGTCTATTGAAGCCTTGCTGTGGCGACTCGTAAATCTCAATTTGATAGAAAAAGACACGGTTATAAAGGAATTTGAAAGAGGAAATATAAAAGATTTTGATAAAAAATTCAGCGAAGTTACGTCATTTTTAAAGAAGTACGGCTACAACGAAGACGAGGATTATTCTGTTGCATATGATATTATAAGAAATACCTAGATGAAGGAAGTATAATGAGAATTCAGAATTATGGAATCAAGAAATAAAGGAAACATAAAGGCCAGTCATATCCAATGTCTGCCAAAGAACAAAGTTAGCACGTATAACATATGATCTATTATCTAGGAACGTCTGGGTGGAGTTATTCAGACTGGAAAGGAAGGTTCTACCCAGAGAACCTTCCGCAAAGAGAATGGCTCTCTTTTCATTCCCGGCATTTCAACACGGTCGAGATCAACATGACCTTTTACCGCTTTCCCAAGGCAGAAACTTTAAGAGGCTGGCTGGATCGGACGCCTCCTGATTTCAAATTCACCTTGAAGGCTAATCGTCAGATAACCCATCTCAAAAGAATAAAAAATGTTAAAAACGAGGTCAGGTATTTCTATATCTTGGCGAATAATCTTCGAGATAAATTAGGGTGTATCCTTTTTCAACTTCCGCCGTCTATAGCTCTGGATTTAGATTTACTCAAAGATTTTCTCTCGACATTATCCCCGGAATACAAAAACGTTATCGAATTCCGACATGAAAGCTGGTATACAGAAGAAGCCTATGAACTTCTTCGCTCGCACAAGGTTGTATTCTGTGTAGTCTCCTCCACAAAAGTCCCCAATACAGTGATTGAAACGACAGAAACCTTATACTTTCGTTTTCACGGATTGACAGGCGGGTACAGGCACAGCTACTCCGATGAAGAATTAAAAGAGTGGGCAGAAACCATAAAACGGACAGAGGCTGAAGAGTGCTACATTTATTTTAACAACGATTACCACGCCCATGCCGTGCAGAACTGTAAGAAGCTGAATAATCTTCTTCAAGGAGACAATAAAAGGTAAATTCTTATAAAGTTACCTCTAATTCTTAACATTCTCAATAAACCAAGCTATGTAATCTTTTAACCTGCCTGCAAGAAAATAGGGGAGATTGAGTAAGTGATAAGATTTCCCTTCTGGAGTTTTTGTATTTTCTATCTGCAGTGGTCCTGAATATAATCTAATCGCTAGCGAATGATCACATCGGTTGATAAACTGGTGAAGCGAACGAAGAGTTCCTGATTTGCCGGATTTAATTTCGATCGGGATAACGAATCTGTCAAACTGAAGTAAAAAATCAACATTTAACTCATGGATATCTTTTGTAATGCGGTATTTCGCAATGATTTCCGGCATCCCTCCAATAAGAGTGTAGTTATGGAATAGCTTAAAAAGCGTTTGATATGCGAATTTGTGGAAGGGATATGTTGTTTCAAAGTCAAGGCATTTTTCCCGTAATTTTGTAACAAAGTCAATGCAAAAGATTTTCTTTTTTGATTATATTCATTATTGTTAACTGAGGTAGCAGAACATCTTTTTTAAAATATATGCATTTTGTCAAATGATTGAACGAAATGATATACATTTTGTAAAACAATTAATCAATAGGCCTATCCGCTTGACTCAAGTAGACACAATATATAGTATATGAGGGGATGGAAGATTACCCACATACACAGATGGAATTTGAGAAATGGTTCATATCAGAGGAGGCTTGTCGGGAGTACATATTCAGGTTACGTTGGCCCAATGGATTTCGATGTCCTCGCTGTCACCATCCGAAGGCTTGGCTGACATCCCGTAAATTGCACCACTGCGCACAGTGCGGACTCGAGACTTCTGTAACGGCGGGCACGATATTCCAGGATACAAGAAAGCCAATTAGGGTTTGGTTCCAGGCAATGTGGTATGTAGTGAGCCAGAAAAACGGCGTCAGTGCCCTGGGACTCCAACGCGTTTTGGGACTCCCTCGATATGAAACGGCATGGATATGGCTTCATAAGCTTCGCACCGCAATGATTCGTCCTGGCCGTGATCGCCTATCTGGTACTGTTGAAGTGGATGAAACATACATAGGCGGAGTATGGCCAGGGAAAAGGGGCCGTGGTGCAGCGGGTAAGTCCTTGATCATTATTGCGGCTGAAGATAAGGAGAACCACCTTGGGCGTATTCGTCTCCGACGGGTACCTGATGCGTCGGCAGCGAGTTTGATCCCTGCCATACAGGACAGTGTGGAGCCTGGGAACGTGGTGCGTACTGATGGGTGGAAAGGTTATGCCCGATTGAACTCAGAGGGTTATAGGCACATGAAAGTACGTCAGTTCGCCGATATTGGTGAAAATCTGTTGCCCTTGATAAACAGAGTAGCTTCCCTTTTGAAGAGGTGGTTGCAGGGAACGCATCAAGGCGCTATCCGTGCTTCCCATTTGGATTATTATCTGGATGAATATACGTTTCGGTTCAACCGCAGGACATCTCGGTCGCGAGGAAAACTATTCTATCGCCTAGTTCAACAGGCAGTTACAGTTGCTCCTGTAAAGGGACAGGATATTCGGGGTGGGAGGCATTGCCAATGACCTACCATATGTTGTATGTACTTGAGTCAAGCGGATAGGCCTATTAACTTATTTTAAATTACTTTTGACGAGTTGTTGGATCAAATACCGGTTATTTCAATATCATTTACTTTCTAAAGGGGCAAGAGTCTACTCGACAAAATCGTAACGGCCTTTTTGAGTTTACTTTTTTTCTTAATTTCTGATATTTTTTATTATTCCAAATCGTTGCAAATGTCTCTTTATTTATGTCTCCAAGTAGGTACCCGGAACAACACCCAACGACAACCTTTCCTTCGGGAGTTATCATAGTTTCTTTCCAGGGAATTTCACAGAATTTAGATTCAAAACTTGGATATTTGACAAATCTATCGGGATTGTTTTTATCTAAACTAATCTGGATACTCGCATTTTCTTCCCTTAATTTTTTTAGAGTTTCGGTAAAACTTGTTTTCCCATAATCAGGAGCATAAAGTCTAATTTTATTTTTATTTGCCCTCTCAAAGGCGTTTATAAACTCCTTGTCCGCATGTTCTGGATCGGGCATCTTTCTTTCTAATTCAGCAAAATAAGGATCAAGCTTTGAGTATTTGATTAATTCAAAACCATGCTTAACGGACAGATCGACAAAAAGAGATAATTCTTTAAGATTATCTTTCTGAACGACCACTCCAAAGTATGGGAAAAAATCTTGATTATTTTCTTTTTCTCTTGTTTCTTTTATTAAATCCAGGGATTGTGTTAATCTTTCCCATTTTGCTGGATATCTTAATTTTTCAAACTTTTCTTTTGTTGCTCCGTTGATAGAAATTGCCAGATATGTTCCTGCTCTAACAAGAAGCATTAATCTTTTTTCGTTCAAAAGAGTCGCATTGGTGTAAAGAACTGGTCTGACTTGATAGTGTAAAGTTAATTTTAGGATATCATCGAAATCTTTATGTATTATTGATTCTCCACCCCCGGAAAGAATTGCTCTGTGTGCAGTCGGGAATAGTTCATGAGCAATCTTCTCAAAGGTTTCAAAATCCATAGTGGGCCAGCTTTTGTTTCTTAGTTTCGGATCTGAACGAAAGCAGCTAGGACACTGAAGATTGCATTTTAAGTTAATATCTATATATAAGGAAACTGGTAACGATTGTAATCTTAATTTCCCTTCTTTTATTTCTTTTTCGTTTAATGATAAATTTTTGGATTTTATTTCCATATACGACTTTTCATTCATACAAGCATTATCTCCAACAAAAAAAAGTAAGAGAAGATGTTTAAATTCCGAATTATATATTTTTTATATTATTTTGTCTAAAAGGTGTATTTGAAAATAGATACAGCTAAAGTTAATTTTCAAACTTTTCTTATCCTTTTGTAGGCTGTATTATAAATAGTCGCCTTTTAATAAAGATCTCCCTTCTATGATGATGTGATGCAAGTACTTTCTTTAGCGCCTCCTTTCTTTTTTCTTGTTTAAGCTTCTGCCTAAGGTCTTTTGAACCATCCTTCTATCCGTGCCCTTAAACGAATGTTAAGTACGCACACACTCTAACATCAGGTCTCGGCCCCTTAACCTATAAAAGAACGCGACACTATTGGTCTGTTAGGAATTTGAGAAGGCGACCGATTATTATCTTAATCATCATCTTTTATATGGAATGTAAGGGCGATTCTCTTTCAACATCCGGTAGATGATCGTCAACAAGCGCATGGCTGTGGCCACTTTAGCAGAGTTTGCACCCTTCTTCCTCTTTAATCTCTCGTAATAGCATCTCAAATCAAAATCAGCTCTGATTGCAGGCCATACCGCCTCAACTGCAGCCCAGCGCAGCCAGCGATTGCCTTGCTTGATGATCTTACCATGATAGGTCCTCTCACCAGAACTATAGGTGGAAGGAATCACCCCGGCATAGGAATGAAACTTCCTCACATTTTCAAAGCGCCCGATATCGGCTATCTCCACCGCCGTTAATACGGATAAGAATACCCCAAACCCAGGAACCGTATGGATAAGCCGCGCCTCAGGTATCTGCAAATATAGTTTTTCAACTAATCCGTTTGTCTCCTTCTTCGTCTTCTCTAGATGACTAAAGGTCTTTACAAGAGCCTCAAGTAACTCCTTCTGATTTCCAGGTAAACGAAGCCCCCTAAGCACCTTCATCCCTTATGTGCCAAAAAGATTCTTTACTCGAGAGATCTCCTCCTGGACATCTTCTGACTGCTGTGAGAGAAGCGCATGAATCCGATTTTTCACCCTTGTTATGCTTCCCACATAAAAGGCCCTCTGTCGTAAAACCCGCTGCGACTCACGATTCTCACGAGAACGCTTATAAACCTCCGGAATCAAATCAGTCCGTAAAAGATGAGCCAACATCCAAGAATCCCGCTTGTCTATCTTTATCTTAGCCTTAGCTATTGCCTTCACTTCTTTGGGATGAGCAACCGTTACATCAATCCCTATCTCATCCAAAAGATCAACCATCGTGTAGCTCGAGCGCCCAGCCTCCACCACCGCTTTCACTTCCTCAATGCCCAAGAGAAAATTCTCAAGTTCACTGCGAAGATTCGAAATCCTTCCGGATTTGAGCTTTTCTCCCTTCTCATCCAGTAAAGTGATGTGCGAGTATTGCTTATGATGGTCAATACCCATATAATTCATCTGTGCACCTCCTTAAATTTAAATGTTTCTCGTTCATGGGCAGTCTATCATACAATAGACTCCCATGTGGAGGTGCATCACATCATCATGTTACCTAAAAATGATAAAAGGAGGGATAACGCAACCTCTGAGTCCACACTCACCGGCGAGTACAAATTTGACGTCTCCAAAGATGCAATGGAAATCCAGTTTTCTCCGGATGGGAAACGACCCACTCAATTTTCTCCCAAGGATAACGATTTTTATTTTTTGAGGCTGACCATAAAAAAACAATAAAATGACAGAGAATTTCTCCTTATTATCTGGATAAAACGGAAATGCGATTCACATTCCTAACCCATTTGAATTGACATAAACCTATCTATTTGATAGGTTGACATGATTTCATCCTCAGCAATAGGAGAATTTAAATGCCATGCTTATTGCGTTTTTTTTCACATGTGTTTTTGAGTATTTGTATATTTCCTGCGCTGGGCCTCAGCCAGGGAGATCCCCAGTTTAACGGCAAATGGACGCTCAATCCAGAAAAAAGCTCGGAAATCGGTCTTTACCGGACACTCTCGCTGGAAATTCTGCAGAAGAGAGCAACTGTCATTCTGACACAAAAATGGGGAACCAGCCGCAGTTTTGAAGAGAGACTCATTTTGAAGACAGGTGGGGAAACCAACCGTGTACCAGTCACAGACCGCGTGTTCCCCACAAATGTCTTCATGGGACTTTCTAAGCCAGTGGGAAAGTCAAGACAGATTAAAGCCTTATGGGATAAAAATGGATCGGTTTTGAAACTCGAAGAGCGTTATCACATCAGAGCATCTCAGGGAAAATCGCCGGTTTTGTCCATCCATCTGTTTGAACTTTCCGACGACAAAGAAACACTCACTTATACCATTAAACGGTCCACTCGGAAAACTGGTCCCCCCATCAGGTATGTCTTGAAGCGAGCAGGGACAAAACAGGCCTACTTCATGCGGCTTGAGGACAACTGGGACATAGATGGCCTACTCCCTGAGCAGGCTTTTCTCATAAGTTTACAGGGTGTGGCTAACCTCGGTAGACCCCGCCTGTATTTCGTCTATCCGGAAAACTGGGCTTTTACCTATACCCCATCGGTTTTTGAATTCTACAAGAATAAAAAAAATTTCACTTTCAGACAATTGAGGACTCCTGAACTGGCCTTGAATTCTCTAAAGCAATATGTCAGAGGGTATGTGGTTTGGGACAAATCGGTGCGCACCTCGCTCATTGTTGCCTTTACGGTAGCCGGACTGGAGAAGGCCGTGGTGGTGAGCGAAGATCTGATCCCCATGGTTGAGAAAGCTGGCCTAAAACTAATTGAAGACTTCCGGAGGAAATTCGCTGGGCAGACAGATGCCCAAATTTATGCCTGGGCCTATGACCAGTATTGGGAGAAATGCAACAAAGAGATCATCATCTGGATGGGAGGTGAGCATGGAAAGGTCATGAAGCCTGGAGTAGCCGACTGGGGTATCTACAACAAGACCTTCTTCAATGATCTATCAACAAGAGAGTCCGACACGGAAGAATATGCCTTGGCCCGCAGATTGTTAAGCGAAATGAAACCCATGTCACTGGTTATGGGTTGGCATTCGTATGCCAAAGACCTGGAGCGGGAGCATGTCAAATTAACCTCCAGCTTCGGGCACCGCGTTGAAGGTTTGCATACCCTACCCAACATGAGCTTCAGCTGTCAGATCTCCCTTTCTCCCGGTTTCAAGTTTAAAAACAATCACAACGTTGTCCCTGGTAAAGAGTACATTCCCGAGAAAAAAGTCTATATCAGCTGCATACAAACCGATGGTCTGGGAATCGGGGCATGGCTGAAGCCCGGGAGGGGGGAAATTCCCTATGCATGGGAAGTGATTATGAACTATGTGTGGCTGGCTCCAGCCATGCAAGAATATTTTTATTCTATGGCCACGCCCAACGACTATTTTATTGGCTGTCTGTCAGGACCAGGTTATATGTATCCCAAGGCTGTCCCCCCTGACAAGTTGCCACTGTTGATCGAAAAGGCAAGGCAGCCCATGGAACAACTTGACCTCAAGGTATTCGAGGTCATGGACTACTCTGAAGGCGCCACAGTTGAGGGCAACACTGAGCTGACCAAAGAAGTAGTGGATGTCTACTATAAAGGCATGCCGGATGTCCTTGGATTTGTAAACGGTTATGCCCCTGCGTTTACCTTTACCGTAAGAGATGGAAAGCCGCTAATCTCCTATGACTACTATCTTTCACCCACCCGGACAGAGGAAGAAGCGGTGGCTGATCTGGAAGAGCTGGCAACTATCAACAACAAGAGGCCCTATTTTCTACTTGTGCATGTGCGTGAATCCAGCAACGTGAAAAGAGTAAAAAGTATCATGGACAAACTTGGCCCGGAATTTGAATTGGTCCATTTGGATATCTTTTTAAAAATGACTGGCCACAAACCTACTTTCCGAGAGCGTTTTCTACTCGTTTCCCCGCTTCAGTCCAGGCCAGGTACCTAATGATCTGAAAGTAAATCCATTCCTGGCCCCAACTCCACCGATTCGATACTAGCTTAAAGCATTGGCCGGACAATGGATGAAAGGAATGAGTGATTTGGAAGGTTCTTGCCGCACTTGCTGTATCGGGTGCAGTTCGTCTATGATTCTTAGACCCTGCGGATCATCTCTGCCCATCCTTTTCTGGGGACAAATGAGGTTGAAAATATGATTAGATTATTTTTCACTCATTACTTAGCTTTAGGTCCTCGTAATACAAATCCACAATTTGGGCATCCTTTTCTTTCCCATTCCTCCATATAAAATTCTTTTCCACATTTAGGACATTTTACCTTTATTTTTGCCATTTTGACTTGCCCCTTTTTTTATTTATTTAGATTGAATCTTAATTTTAAGTTATTTCTCTCAACTTTAAAATTCAATTACTTCTTCTCCACCGAATGTTGCCATTACATCTAAAAGTAATTTGAAATTTTTACATGCCTCTTTTATTTTTTCTTCATTTTCTAAAAGGATTGTAATGCCTTCCGTTACTTGTGAAGCACCACGTTTTAAATTATTTGGTGTCCACAATTCGTCTCCTACAACCAGAAGAGGTTCATCTCCTGCTTTGTATTTAGTCATTAGTTCTTCTTCATCTGGAGTAAATTCGAGACGACAAGACAAAATGAATGACATTCCTTTGTGTCCTCCAAATACTCCAGTCATGGCTTTTTGATTTCGCTTAATAAAAAGTTTCATTTTTACCTCCTTTAATGATAATTCTCTATAATTTAAACAATCTCTCTAATAAAGCGCTAATTCGCTCAGCTGTCTTTTTTGATTTCGAAAGGTAAGGGTTGCCTCGCTTTCACACGCCTCAATCGTTTAGCGTCCTTTTTATTTCTTTATCAGCTGTAAAGTTTTGCCCGCAAAATTGCCAAGCCAATGACCATTGCAATAGTAACCCATATCAATACTGGTTTTTCTACATTTCCCCCAGAAGCGAGCAATATAAATACAATAACTGCAACGACAAAACAAATCCAAAAAATCGCTTGTTTTATCCCTGATAGTTCTGTCTTTCGGTTTTTTTTCTCATCCTTTTTTGCCGTACTGTAAGTATTACTATAACTAATACAAGACCACGAATCAAATCATCATAGAAGATTTTTAAATGACTTGACATGCATATATTGTATGTTTTTGACTTTTTCAGCAGACCCTAAATAGAAAAAATATTCGAAAAATTATCTTCTTTTTTTAAACAGCTTAACATCACCATGTTGATAAATACGTGAATATCTTTTTTCATTCTCAATTCTATTTAAGAAATTTAAAAACTCCTCTTCCTTATAGGGCCATAGGTTTATTCCAGAATGTACAAGAATAAATTCGGCCTCACCAGTTTCAGGCAACATATAAATATTTTTTCTTTTTGGAATGTGGGGAATAAGCGATGACAATGCTGCTACTGAAGCCTTACGAGGTATCTGATCAATGATTTTAGCAACGTGTTTATAGTCTTTCAGTGCTTTATATTTTGAAGGCTTAACAATTCTCCAAAAATTGGAGTTTGCGAGATTAATGAAAAGTAATAATATGAGAATGACAAGGAAGAGCTTTATGAATTTACCCATTTTTATTTTTTGAAAAAAATCCTTAACGTTTTTCAATCCGTATGTTAAGGAAAGGAAAATAAAAGGCAATAAAGTCGCGCTATAATGAATGCCAAAGGAATAATGTTGTGGATTTTTACTCATAATAGCCACAAAAAGAGGGGGGAAAGCCAAAATTATATATATAGAAAAAAAAGGCAGAAGTAATAAAGGCAATATAATATTTGAAAATTTTGTCAGAAAAAATTCCATATTAACACTCTCAAATAGAACTCCTGGGTGTACTAAAATATTCTCTATGATTTGAATAAGATTTCCTCCGAAATGGTCGTAAACATATGACCCTTCTGCTCCAACCTGACTTCTAAAAAATGGAATAATTATTCCCATGGCCAAAACAAAAAACAATAAGGAATAAATCGAGGTTACAAAGCCATATTTTTTTTCTTTAAGTTTAAAGAATAAGAAGATGCCAAAGAAGAAAATGTACATTGCAATATCTTCTTTAATGAATAAAGCTAAGGTTATAAATGAAAAGAATAAGAATGGCCTCTTCTTAATAGCAATAAAATAATAGCTTGAAAACAAAAACAGAGGAAAATACATTTCCATGTGAATATCATGCATAAGTCCTAACAAAAGCTGTCTAAAGAAAAGATACACAATGACAATGATGAAGGGGGTAATTTTCTCTTTAAAGATATTTTTTGCAATATAATATAAAGGAATAGCAGATAACCCAACAAAAATTACCTGTAGATATAGCAGAAACAAGGGACCATCAAAAATTAAATAGACAGGAATAAAAAAAAATATAATCGGAGTAAAATGAACGCCGAAATGAGTACCCCAACGCTTGGCCTTGATCGGCTTGAATCCGAGTTCCCCATTATCATGAATCCACTTTCCCAATCCAAACTGATGAAAGGGATCAGACATCAATTCGCCTCTTAAAGTATAATACATTCCATAATCGAATAATGAGAGGTCGCAAGCATTTGTCCCAAATGAGAAATGTTGAGCCGTTCGTATTCCGGAAAAAAGGATTATCCAGAGGAAAAGCAAAATAAAAAAGGATCGATTTTGAAAGAAGATTTCTTTTAATTTCACTATTCTTTAATTGTTGAAATTGCTTCTTTTTTAAAACAGGATAAAACGGCTGGAAGCATGTAAATTATGTATACATCCAAAAAATCATAATTATTATAGAAATTTTCTTTTTAGATTAAAGCAGCCTTAGCTGATTTTCTCAATTTTCTGTTTGATTTTAATTAACACTTAACTCTCTTATTCTATAGCAGAGGAAGAAATAATGTCAAAATGTCGAATCAAATCATCTAAAATCTAACCCTAGGGTATATGTCTTGTCATTTAAAAATCTTCTATGATGATTTGATTCGCTTTATTGACAAGGGGAAGACTGATGGATATAATTCAAGCTAACAAAATTGGCTGTTTATAATGACTTTACGATAAGATAAGAGGCCATGGACAGGGAAGAAATTTTGGCAAAAATAACCTCCATACGCAGGGAACTCGAACAGGATCAATTTGAGATCATAACCGAAAAAATCCTGGAAAGAAAATTTCATCATCATCGGTCCGAGCGTAGTTTTCTTATTAAAAAGATCATAGAAAAAATCAGGAAGAGGCTGATGCTGGAGCTCGAGCTGATTATGAAGCCGGTTCTCGACAATCAAAAAGAGATCAATATTAGATTCCTGAAAGAAATAGACAAATTAAAAAAAGAATTGGAAATCCTTCAGGCGCAGCAAACAGATCTCAAGCATGAGAAAAAAACTCAGGAAAATAATCAGTAAGGCTGGGGAAACATTGGGTTTTCACAAAGATAAAGGGGAGATAAAGACCATTGCGGTTTGTGCTGCCCAGGTCCCTTTTTTTTCCGGCGGAGCTGAAACCCATGTTAATTCACTGATTCTTCACTTGCGGGAAAAGGGATTTGAAGTTGAGCTGATAAATATCCCATATAAATGGTATCCGCATGAGCAGCTGCTGAAAAGCATAGAGGTTTGGAAACTGCTCGATCTAAGTGAATCCAATGGCAAAAAGATCGACCTGGTCATTGCCACCAAATTTCCGTCTTATTTCATTAACCATCCTAACAAGGTTTTGTGGTTGATCCATCAATATCGGCAGATCTATGATCTGTTCGATACTCCCTATTCAGGGTCTAATCAAAAAAGCAGGAAAGATATGGCGCTGCGTAAGCGGTTGATTAAAATGGATAACCAGGCTTTTAAGTCCTATAAAAGAATTTATACCAATGCAAAAAACACTGCGAGACGCTTGAAAAAGTATAATGCAGTCTCAAGCTTGCCTTTGTATCATCCCCCCAAATTAGCAGGCCGATATTATTCATCTGATAATAAAGATTATATCCTTTCGGTCGGACGGCTGGACAAGTTAAAGCGCGTGGACCTGCTGCTGAATGCTTTGAAACATTGCGATAATCAGGTCAAGTGTAAAATCGCTGGTACAGGTCCGGAACAGGAGAATCTGCGCGCTTTAGCTCATCAGCTCGGGATTTCAAACAGAGTTGAATTTTTAGGCTTTGTGTCAGATGAACAACTCCTGCGTCTTTATGCGGAAACGGCAGTGGTTTTTTTTGCACCGCTGGATGAAGACTATGGTTATATCACTCTTGAATCTTTTCTGGCGAAAAAACCGGTGATCACCGGTTTCGATTCCGGAGGTCCTTTGGAATTTGTCGAGGATGGTCAGAACGGCATAATTCTACAGTCATGTGAGCCGGAAAACATTGCGCGACAGATAGAAGGCCTTTTTTTTGATAAAGAGAAATGCGCTGCTTTTGGAGCTGCTGGGTATAATAAAGTTAAGGATATCAATTGGGATTTTGTGATCGACTGTCTGCTCTATGGAAACATATGATGAAAATCGCCCTTTTCAGCCCGCTTAATCCAGTCAAGACCGGGATATCCGATTATACGGAAGAAATGCTGCTCGAACTGGCACAATTTTTTACGATCGATCTTTATATTGCTCCTGATTATGAACCGGAAAATAAATCCCTGCTGTCCGGTTTTCAGGTTTTTACTTTTAATCCCGACGAATTCGATCCTGCTGACTATTTTGGTATCGTGTACCATATGGGCAATTATTATGCCGGACACAGCTATATCTATGAAAGCTTAAAAAGGTTTCCTGGTATCATTGTGCTGCATGATTATGTTTTGCAGGACTTTTACGCCGAAAGGTTTGATGCAACCGGAGATTTTTCCCAGTACAAGGACCTTCAGGTCAAGGCCTATGGAAAAGCGGGAGAAGAAATTGCCCATCAACTCGCGGATAAGTCCAGAATTCCGATTTGGGAATCGGATATGGCTTTTGAGTTTCCGCTGAATGAAGAAATTGTGGAATATGCCCAGGGTTTAATCGTCCATTCCGAATTTATTGCCCATAAGATTCGGCAAAAGACGGATAAGCCGCTTGCTTTTATTCCTCATCACGGTCATGTTCTGAAAAGTTTTGACCGCGCCGCAATACGGAAGAGTTTAAACATTCAGTCCAATGAACTTCTTATATGTTCCGCGGGATTTATTAATAAGAACAAACGCTATGACCGGGTCCTGGCCGCACTGGAAGAGCTGCCGGAGCTGCCGTTCAAATATTTAATTGCCGGAAAGGACCGGGGCCATTTACTGAAGAATTGTCTATCCGGAAAGGAAGATTATGTCATCCGCAGAGACCATCTACCGATCCATGAGCTGGAAGGGATTATAGCTGCATCGGATATTTGTATCAATCTGCGCTACCCTACGATGGGTGAAAGTTCCGGATCTTTACTCCGAATGATGGGATACAGTAAACCCACGCTGGTGACAAATTATGGATCGTATGCAGAATTTCCGAATTATTGTGTCATAAAGATCGATCCGGATATCAATGAGAAGGAAATGATCAAACGCTCGGTGTCGGCTTTAACTGAAGATGAAGATTTTCGGATTTCTTTAGGAAAAGAGGCGGGTGATTATGTAGCTCGTGAGTGTGGAATAAAAAAATGCGCCGGTGAATATACCGCGTTTATAAATAATGTCTGCAGCGATAATGGGCGAATCAAATCAGTTTAATAATCAGATTGGTTTTTTAACTTAAAAAAATATATTAGAAATGGAAGAAACAATAGTAAAAGAGATACAGCGATTAAAAAAAGAGATGTACAAAAGAAAAGAGGAAATTTCTGATATAAAAAAATTGGTCAATAAAGAAATAGATCAGGAATTCTATTCCAATTTATCAGAGTTATCTGAAAAAGAGCTTGAAACATATATAGAAGAATGTCTCTCATCAATAAATAGAAATATTGACCCTAAGCCTGAAAAAAAGTCCATAACTTCCCACAGAAAAATACTTGGCACGCCAATTGTTCTAATAAAACGAGTGTTGTTAAAAATTATTGGCTTTTATATTGATTTAATTTTGGATAAACAAACACAATTCAACCAACAGTCTGTTGCTTTATATCAAGCATTACTTCTTCGTCTCAGACAGAATAAAGAAAGAATAAAGCAGATTGAAGAAAAAGTCAGCGATTGTGAAGAAAATTTGGACATTATTATGGATAAATTAAAAGATTTACATTTGAGCCTTGAACAGCTAAAAAACAAAATTGCAAATCATAATCCAACTGTTGAAGATTAATACTGGTAAGGAAATGTGCATTGATACTTCGCTTTTGTAAAAGAAAAAGATCCAAAAAAGACGATATATTTATAGACATAATAAAATGAGCATACAAGATAATGAGAGATTTCTTAATATTATTAAGAATTTGAAGCTAAGTCCCAGAAACACTATTTCTGAGTTCTCTGAAGAAATAAATAACATTTCCTTAGAACATGGAATCCAGGCAGCATACAATTATTTGTTACGAGCCGAGGTAATTCTAAACATACGAAAACCTTTGTTGGCAATCTATGACCATGCTTTCCAATTCATTGGGGGCGCACAAAAATACGGTTTAACATTGACTTCAGTGCTTCAAAATCAATTCGACATTACTATTATTTCCAACAAAGAAGTAAGTCATAGGGATTTTTTTAGTTGGTATAATCTTGACTTATCAAAATGTAAAATCAAAGTCATTAAACTCCCTTATTTTGAAGAAAGAAATACTCCACATCTTGACCCAGCATTCATTTCAAAAGAAGTAGAGAACCCTTTTCACTTAATAAGTAAAGAGAGCGGAAATTATGATATTTTTGTCAATAACAGTATGAATGAAATGGTATACCCATTATCAAATATATCTATATTGGTTTGTCATTTTCCCGAAAGAAGACCCAAAAGCTATTTTTATGCTGATCAATATACCTATGTTGTCTATAACAGCCGATATACCGCAGAATGGATCAAGAAAAAATGGAAACTCTCTCCGCATCAACATATTTACCCTCCTGTTGATATGGAAACCGATAATAGTAAATTCCTGAAGAAAAAAAACATTCTTTCTGTAGCTAGATTTGAAGTCGAAGGAACCAAGAGACAACAGGAAATGATAGAAGCCTTTCTGAATTTAAATCAAAAATACCCAGAGATCGCTAAAGGCTGGAAATTTATTCTGGTTGGTGGCAGCAATCAAAAAAACCCCTATCTTTCTAAGCTAAAAGATACTATCAATAAAAATCCCAATAAAAATATTGAATTGAAAATCAATATACCGAACAAAGAGTTAAAATCCCTGTACCAAGAATCAACATTATTCTGGCATTTGTGTGGATTGACACATGATGATCCGGCCGAAATTGAACATTTCGGCATGACTATTGTTGAGGCCATGCAAAACAAGATGGTTCCTATTGTATATGATGGAGGCGGACCAAGAGAAATTGTGGATAATGGCGTGAATGGATTCAGAGTTCAATCCAAAGCTGAATTAATAAAATGTTCAATTCGGCTAATCAGGGATCAGAAGCTTATCCAGAAACTGAGCGAAGATGCCCAAAAAAAAGCTCAAACTTTCTCTAGGATAAAATTTGAGGAGAGGGTCAACTCTTTTTTTAATAAACTTCTAAAAACATATAATCCACTCTAATAAAATCAACTCTAGGGACACAATACTTATTTCTTAATCGATGGATGCTTAATATAAAACCAATCTCGTATGTTAGAAAACAACAAAGACACAAGGCAAAGGCAGGAGAGAACAAAAATTATCTATTTTTTCAAAGATGAGATTAATTGTTCTAAATTTACGAACTCGATTATTATCTCACTATATTCTCGACGAAAGGAATGTTCAATGTCATTAGCAACTACATAATTCATCCCATACGGATACCTGCGACGGAAAGCTCTTAGGCTGACAGAATCGAACTGATTGACCGACCACTTGCATTCGATAGCTATCGTCTCACGAGTGCTCTTATGCCAGATAAAATCCACTTCATGATGCCGCTTATCGCGCCAGTATCGGATGCTCCGGCTCTGCATGCGTCCTTGTATCTCGTTAAGGACGTAATGCTCCCACAGCAATCCCATATCTTCAGGACGAAGGCTTTCCCATCCTTTGTAGTGGCAAACAAATCCTGTGTCAAAAGCATAAACCTTTGGTGCTGCTACTATCTCGCTGGCTCGATAGCTGCTGAATGGACGAATAACATGGACAACAAATGTCGCTTCAAGTACTGACAGATAGTTGCTAATTGTGGTACGACTCACTTCACATGGCGTGGAAAATTTCGTTGCCTCAAAAACGCCGCCGCTTTGTAAGAAAAGAAGCTCTGTAAAACGCTGGAAAGAATAGCGCCTTTCCAGTCGAAATAGCTCCTGGATATCCTTGGCCCAGTAAGCATCCATCCATTCTTGGAACTCTCGCTCCGGATATTCCCTTGCCATGAAAAAAGGCGGCACTCCTCCTCTGTACAGTCGGTGCTTTAAGTCTGTTTTACCGAAATCATGAAGGTCTTCAGATATCATGGGAGTAAGCCATATCTCCAACTTACGGCCAGACAGCGTATCTTTAAACTTGGTCGATGCACCAAGTGTGGAAGAACCTGTGGCAATGACTTTTGTGTCCGGATAGTGGTCGGCGGCTATTTTTAGCAACTCTGAAGGATTGCCGAGGCGGTGGATTTCGTCGAGTATGATCCTTATTCCCTTGTGACTTTCCAGAAAAGACTCGGGGTCCTCCATTTCCCGGCGAGTACGAGGTAACTCGCAGTCAAAATACAAAACATCGGGTAAGGACTGGCACAAGCAAGTCTTTCCGATCCGCCTAACACCCGAAAGCCAGAGAACTGATCGCTTCTGCCACAGGTCATTAATTAATTTGAGCCAGAATCGTCTGCTTTTAATCCTCATGGCATTCATTTTACCTTTAAATGTAACTAAATGCAAATAAGTTTTCAAATAGTGCCACTATATATCAGGTTATTGGTGTTGAGTTAAAAATGAGGTCAGACCTTGACCCCAAAAACTGACTCCAAAAACTCCCCAAAAATTTGAGGATTAGCCCAGGGTGATCCTTTGCACCTCTATTTGCTTGAGATTGCTTATGCCCAGTCCTTTTTTGTCTGATAATTTTATATGGTCTATCGGTCTTCCAGACTCCTCCAGAGAGCGTATCCCTATCTCCTTGCGCTTAGCATTAATGACATTGAATCCGACTGTATCTAAGGCTACAGGATCAGTTCCAATCCAAAGGGTATTTTGAGGATAAATAACCTTAGGATTTCTCGGGCAGGGACCCTGGTCATAGCAGGCTTCAATGCCGTCTATCATATGCAAGACGACTTTATCTCTCACCTGAGGGATCGCACAAAATTCAGAGATAAAGGGCCCTATGTGTTTCGGCCCGTGGAATCGGCTGTTGTTATCGCACAATCCATAGGCCAGATTCTTCAGACAAAGCGTCACGCCTGACATTCCGTGATCCTTGAGAATGGCCATGTTGATTACTTTGTCACACTCCTGTGTGAAAATCCGCGAGAAATAGGATTCGGTTCTTCCTTCTTGGCGCTGTCTGGGATTGTCAAAATCAGACTCATAAACCTTGTTCCTGTCGTGACGGCTCTGGGTTTTATCGTCGGTTTGGGTGGCATAGCAGCGGATGCCCTTGTCTGATGTATTAAAGATAAAATCGCAATCACGCATTTGCCCTTCCCACCGATCCCAGACAATGATATTGTTTTCCTTGACTCCTAAATCCACAAGCTCTTCAGACACAACCTTTATGAGTTCATGGTGTGTATAAAGCAAGGGCCGTCCCAATGTGTTTATTTTAAGCCCTACTCTATCGCCTGGTTTTACAAACTGTGCCCAAGGCTTCTTGGTTCCAGTCAATGTCTTTATCCCTTCTTTTAGCATCTTTCTGACTATATCCGTGTCTACTTTGCGGTCATCTAACACAGCTTTTGAGTGTATGACTTCCACGACTTTGCTTTTCGATGACTCCCCGGTACCAAGGCTTAAACCTGATTTCAAAGCAAGGCCTGCGCCTATAACAACAGAGGATCCTTTTATCATGAATTCCCGTCTTTTCATTTTCTTACTCATATTTTGACCTCCTTGAATGCCAAAGATACATCATTATTCATTCGATTTCAAGACAAGAGGTGTCGCATCTCAAGGAAATCAAGGGACACGTTACCGATTTCAGAAAATCGGTACATATCCCTGATTTCCAAATATGTCAAATGTTGAGACGCGACCCCTCTATCGTACATCGTATTTCACGAATGAAAAATAGGCAGCAATGAAAAAAATGAAATTATAAACAATCAAGACCACAAAAAAAGAAAGTGTCCCTTTGAATCTTCCAATCAGAGCCTCTTCCTTATACTGAAATCTCGGCCTGTCACTCACATCAACTGGTGTATTCCACACATCATCAGCAGGGTTCTCTTTCAAAATAGAGGCCATTTTTTTCTTTGAATAATCCCCAAAGGCAACCCACCATTGCCCCGCAATTTGCCCAAAATGTTCCTGACTTCTTATCCCTGTAGATGAAAGGTCTGTTGCAAGATAAGTAAAATCAGATAGAGGCGAAACCATTGAAATAAAAGTAGCCAGTTTTTCTTGAGCAGCTTCTTTTCGGGTCAGATCATCTCCTATGATAGAAGCTTTTTCTCCTTGGATTCGATTGGCCTCATTCCAGGCCTTTTGAACCTCCTGTGCTAGCTCTAGATATGCTTTTTTATAATCCGGGTCTTCTGCCATACGCTTTTCTCTTTCAACTTCACTTAGCCCTTCTTCCAAGAAGGGGAATTTTTTGTATATTTCACGCCTTTTTTCTCCTGCCAGTCTTCTTCCCAGTTCATCTCTTTCTACATCCTGGAGCCTGTGTACTTCTCTCCCAATCTTAATCCTTGAGGGAGTTCTCGATAGAATTGAAGCCATATAAGGACTCAAATTGGGAATGATGAGAATTAAGAGAACCCATACAAAAAGAGAAGTCATCATCGAAGCGGAGCTTGAATGATGACGGGACGAAATAAAGACTCCAAGGCAGTAAAATAAAGTAAAATACAGGACTGAACCTAAAATGATTAAACTAAAAGCTCCCCAATCTGCTCCTCTCCATAAAACTCTCGGGTTTAAAAGAATAATGAGCAAACCTATTATCAAAGAAAAAAGAAAAGGGAAGATAAGAGTCAAGGTCCCACCGATTATTTTGCCAAGGATTATTTTTGACCTGGAAATTTTATTGGAAAGCATTAATTTTAAAGTCCCATCCTCCTTCTCTCCACAAATCGAATCGTAAGAGAAAAGCAAAGCAATCAAGCTTAAAAGGATAGTGACGATAAAAGTCAAATCTATCAAGGGAAATATCACTGGCAGGGGATCATTGTCGAATTCTCTGATATTAACATCAGATGAGAGCCCTCTGATCAGAGAATAAAAAGGGACAGGAGGCTGTGAAGGACTCACAACGTTGTTAATTCTGTTAAAATGAGCATATTTTCCCAAATAATTCTCTATTTCTCTCTGTCTCCGTGAGTAATCATCCACTTTCCTGACATAGTCATCGGTCAGAATGAAAATAGTGACCGTGACAATGACAATAAGAAGGACAAAAGTCACCAAGAATCTAAAAGAAAAAATATTGTTTAAAAGTTCTTTTTTAATGATTGTGCCTAACATCTTATCCTCCTCCATAATAAGAAAGGATATTCTGGCTTCTGAATCCTGAATTCTGAATTCTCTTTTGTTTCATCGTACATCGTATCTCACAAAGGCAAAATAGCTTAGAGCAAAAAAAAGAATGACGAAAAATATCAGCCAGGCAGAATCAAATAAGACACCCTGAACAAAAATTTGAGATAATGACCTGTAGCGATAATTGAAAGCAGGATATTCTTTTTTATTAATAACAACATCCTGAAAAATATTATTCTTATATCGAATTATGTCTCTTTTAAGACAATCTTCTTCTCCGATTCCTGTACCTGCTATTTCTGTTACAGCGTAGATAAAACCTGCAACAGGCGATATTCGGTTAATGTTTTTAGATAATTTAATCAAACGGCTAAATTTATTCCTGTAATCCTCTTCCAATTTATCCATATCATCATGAATAGTCTGAAAATGAGCAATCCTGTCTTTGTCTTCATAGATTAAAAGTACTTCCCTTGTCCAGATCTGCTCTCTTTTCTCACTTAAAGCTCTAACCGAAGGAATATCCACAATTTGTCTGGCTAAAAGTGTTCCCAGATTGGGTATGACAAAAACAACTATGGCCCATATAAAAAGAAGAATCACAATCGAAGCAGCTGCTCTTTTTGTCAGAGTGGAAATAAGGATTCCAAGACTGAGGAAAAGAGCAATATAGATGAGAGATGAATAAAATCACTGCCAACCTGAATAAATCTCCAGAAGAAAAATAAATGTCTGGATCAAAAATCAAAAGAACAAATCCTAACAGCGTGACTAATAAAAAAGGAATTGCAAGACTTAAGAAATTTCCCATCCATTTGCCGGATAAGACTGTTGCTCGCGATAAGGGATTTGCAAGCATCAATTTTAAAGTTCCTTTCTCCCTTTCCCGACTCACCTGGTCGAAGCCAAAAAGAAGGGCAACCAGAGAAAGTACGACTCTGACAATGTAGATAAAATCAGGAGCAGAAAAAAAGGAAAAGATAATATTCCCAGATTCCTGCCCAGCTCTCACATCGACTCCAATAACAGATATCTCAAACGAGCGCGTCATGGCATCATCTAGGCCTTTAACAAATATGGAGAGAGGATTAGGTGGAATAACGGCAATCGGTTCATCAGGTTTTGGCTTGATAAGGTGATAGTCGGAAAGGCGCTGCTTGTAATCCCGGTGCATTATGAAAAAACTGGTAAAAATCAAGACCGCAGTCAGGAGAATAACTACGAAAAATTTATAACTCAGAAGATTGGATACTATCTCTTTCCTAGCAATCGACCAAAACATTTCAAACTCCTAACTGGTCACTAGTGTCGTGTCATGCGTGAAGTATCGTATCAGGCACTCGTCATTCCCACGAAGGTGGGAATCCAGTATTTCTGGCTACTTCAGGCTTCTGGATTCCCGCTTCCGCGGGAATGACGGTCATCTTTGCGACATCACATAGATGACAGGACACTAGTAACTGGCAACTAGTCTCCAGTGACCAGTTATACAGTCAGAGGTTCGGCTCGCATGTAGTCTATATAGATTTTAACCAGGTCCTCGTATTGGAGTTCTTCCCTGGTTCTCTCCATCACCAGTCTTCCTTCTTTCATTATTCCCACACGATCTGCGATTTCCTTAGCGCGGAAAATATCATGAGTAGACATTAGAATAGCCTTTCCTTCATCCTTGAGCTCGTTTAAAATCTCCAGAAACTCTGCCGCAGCTTTTGGATCCAATCCTGCTGTTGGCTCATCCAGAAGAATGGCCGGCGCATCCTTAATTACCGCAATCGAGATTCCAAGTTTCTGCCGCATTCCCTTGGAAAAATTTTTAACTCTCTGCTCGAAGGCTCTCTCCTGAAGAGAAACTCTCCGCATTACCTGGTGATAATCTTCTTTGCTTAATTCCAGTTTTCCTCCAAGCTTGGCAAAGAAATCCAGGTTCTGGCGCGCCGTAAAATTCCCGTAGAGCATGACATTTTCCGAGACAAAAGAGACATATTTTTTAGCTTCCAGCGGGTCTTTGGTTACGTCAATTTTATTAATGAAGCAGGTGCCGGTTGTAGGCGGGATAAAATTCAGGAAGAGATTGACGGTTGTTGTTTTTCCCGCTCCGTTTGCACCCAAAAGGCAGTAAACCTCTCCAGGATGGACATCCAGATTCAAGTGATCCACAGCTAAGACCCCATCCTCATATCTCTTGGATAAATCCTCTGCTTTGAGTATTGGTTCTTGTTTTGCCATTTTTATCTCCTTATATTAATCACTGTTCACCATTTACCATTTACCATTCACCATTTACTATCTCCGTGTGAGTTTAATTCCAAATACCACGATTCCCACCAGGAGACCGATGAGTAGGAGAACCAGCACAGTAATGCCAAAGACATTAGTTTTGGCACTGATGTGAACGCGGACAATCTTATCTTCTGACTCAACTCTTCGATTGTCAGCAATACACTCAGTTCTTACTTTCGGCTCATAATCTCCCACAGAAACATCTTCTGGTAGAATGAACTCGATTTTTACAATCTCTTCTTTATCCTGTTCCAAATCAGGAATTAAATCAGGATTAATCTCAACTTGCCAGTTTAAGGGCAAATCAGTATAAATTCTGATATTATTTAATCTTCTTGTCCCGGAATTTTTAATCCTTACTTCCATATTCACATTTTCTCCCACCTTGATTTCGTGATAGAGATTAAGGGCCTGCACTTCTATTCTCCCCACACCTCTCGGTATGAGTTCCAGTCTGACATTTCCTGCCTTCAAGCTCTCTATTTTCTTTGGATCGACAAAAGAACCGCTAGCACGTAATTCTTCAAGCCTGGAGGATTGCTCGTTATCGAGAGCCAAGCAATAAAACTCTAAGGGTTTGTCTAAAACAACCTGTTCATCGGCATTTTTGGGGAGATAGAGTCTTAAGGAGAGCTGCATGCTGGTGACCCCTTCGGTAAACTTTATCTGTGATAGCCGAGCCTGCGTTTGAGGATCGACAAATTCATAGGTAATCTGCCTGGGAAGATTCACGGCCTGGAGTTTGAAGATATTGGCTTCTCCGCTGAACTTTTCCAAGGATAAATCAAAGGTGGCCTGGCTTTCCAAATCCGCTTCCTGGGAAAATTGGGCAGAATTCACAGTAACAATGTTGGCGCTCAAGCCTTTCTGTAAAAAGACAGAAGTCGTTTCATCCTTTCCTGCATAGAAAACATTCACTTCCAGATTTTCAACATCTTTCAGCAATCGAAATGTGACCTGCCTTTTCTCTTCCAAAGGTAATGAGGCAATCGTCTTCTCATAAGGATCAGAAATGATTTTCCCCTCTGACCTTAGAGAAACATAGACATCCTTGACCTCTTTCAAAAAATCAAGGGGGAAAATATCTTTGGCATCGATATTTAGTTTCGAAAGCTCCTTGAGTTCTTTTGAGGAATAGCTGAGCGTAACACGAACGAATTTCTTCCCGGCCTTGTCTTGAAATTTCACAGCACTTGCAACAGAAATCCGGGCTTCACTTCCCATAAATGTTATAAGTGCTTCCTGATAGCCTACTTGGGCTTGAAGATAGGCAGTCCTTTTCCTGGCAAAATCTTCTTCAGAGATTAGCCCTTCCTCTTTTAATTTCAGCGCCCTATCAAAATCCCCCTTCATCTCTTCAAGATGAAGCTGAGCTTTTTTCAGTGTCAAAAGCTTCAAAGTCTGCGATTCCTGGGAATAAATAAAATGAGTACAAATGACGAACATGAAAACCATCGCGAAAATTGCTATGAATCTTTTCATTTTTTTAACCTCCATTACTGGTCACCTGTCACTGACAAATTTATTGTAGTTACCAGTGACAAGCGTCATCGTTTATCATATCTCACAAATAAGAAATATTTTAAGCAAAAAAATCGTAAGTTCTCAATAATTGGGGGTAGATTATATTTGTGACTAATCACTGGATTCCTGCTTTCGCAGGAATGACAGACACTTACACTCAATCGTCATTCCCGCGGAGGCGGGAATCCATAGCTACTACCCACACTTATTGAGAAGTTACAAAAAATCCTATGCATAAAAATATCAGAATGGCTAAATCAATAATAATCTTTTCCATGTTATCTCTTCAGTAATAAAAAAAGAGTGCCAAAACTTATCGCCACACATCTGAAAGCTTGATATTCCAGCTCTGGAGGTTTATTCCAACAGCCTTGTCTAATTTAGATAATGAGAGGTTGTAATCAATAACCGCCTTTAGTTCTGCACTACGGGCATTGGATAAATCCCTCTGGTATTGGAGAACAATAAAATTTGTCGAAAGCCCAACTTTTAACTTTGCCTCTTCAGCCTCTAATTTTTGCTCCGCGAGCTCACGAGCAATCCTGTATGCCTCAACTCTTTGATAATCTGTATGAACAGCTCTTACAGCAGTTTTAATCTCTAAAAATGCCTTTTGTTCCAGATTTTTCAACCTGACCATTGCCTGATCCAGGCTGACTTTGGCCTGGGCAACAGCGGCACGGGAGAAGATGGTATTCAGAGGAATATCCAGAGTGAGATAGACTGACCAATTCCTGTATTTGAAGTTCAATGCATCTTTTAAAGCATCGGATGCTCCTCCCGGGATTGTACCTACAATAACTCCAGTAAAAGGATTATCATTGAGATATAGAATCCGGTCGCCTGAAATTCCGGGGCTCCAATAATTAGCATTGAGGTTTAAAGCAGGAAGGAGTTGATTCCTGGCGTATCCCAAATCTATGTCTTTGTTCTTCAGATCAATCCTGGATGATAGTATGTCAGGCCGATTCCTAATGGCTAAATCAAGAGCCTCCTCAAGACTCCTCTCTTTCTTTTCAAAAGCTGGCTTATCCAAAGGAATTATTTCAGCAATCGTTTCCTCATCAGAATGATTAATGAGTGTTTTCAACAGATCCGAATAATCCTTGACAAGTGCTTTAGCCTGTAATATGTCTGCTTCACGTGCAGCCACCTCGGCCTGAGCACTCAATATTTCTTTTGGCGCCAGGGTGCCTATTTCCACCTCTTTTTGGTTTTTTTCTAGAAGATCCTGTGCCAGTTTTAGAGACTGCTGTTTTACTTTGAGTGTCTCGATGCTGTAGACAAGATTCCAGTATGCTTCCTCAACGTAGTAAACTGTATCAAGCAGGACCTTTTTTAAATCATTCTCAGATATCTCCATGTTGTTTTGGGCCACAAGAATCTCTTTGCGGCTTGTTTTAAATCCAAAGTCCTTCAAAAGGGGCTGAGAAAAACTTAAATACAGAGTGCTCCCGTAGCGAGGGTTAATATTCTGAAAACTTTGGTTGGAATCATTCCTGTCCGTATTCAAAGATACAGAAAATTGTCCTCCTGTAGGAATGAGTTGACTGATCTGAACAGCATAATTACTGTATGAAGTCGTAATCCGCTCTGCCGCTTCAATCCACCAAGAGGAGGTGGAATTTGTGTCTCTTCTGTTAAAGCTGAAGTTAAGGCTGGGCATAAATTTTTCTCTTGCCTTGGAAACAGAGATATCTGCAAGCTCTGGATTATGCATCTGAACAGCAACATCAAGATTGTTCTTTATGGCATGAAATATGCACTCTTCAAGAGACAGTTCTTTTTGTCTCTCTTGTTGAGCCCAAGAATATGTGGAAAGACATAAAATCAACATTAAAGAACAGACGATATTTCTTATTTGCATGATTGACCTCCATTATCAATAAGCATAGATAAGGGTATAGTCCCCCAAGAATTCAGTGGTTAGTAGACAAATAATACAACATCTCAGACTGTAATTATAGCGAAAAAATGGGGACGGTTCTATATTTTTATTCATTATATAAAAATGTCATTTTCTTCCAAGTTACTCACCCGTAAAATAATTTTAATCTTGCAGAATGGGCAATGACAATTGGATTTCAGGAAAAAATAGAACCGTCCCCATTTATTTATTTACATTCATGTTATAATGAAATCAAATTTTTCCTATTCAAGGAGTGATTTATGAAAAAAATTCATGCATTTTCCGCTTTGCTCTTGGCATTCATCTTAATCATGGGCACGTCCTACTCTTTTACATCAAATCAATCCGAGATACCCAAGATCGAGCTTCCAATACTCATCACTTCATGCGGACAGAGTCCAGGCGCTACAATGCTCAAAGTCATCTTTATGAAATTGAAACTTGAGTTTGAACCCAAGGCTTACGAGGTCAATGAGTTAGCTACGGCAGAAGATTTAAAAGCCAAAAAGGAGGCCGGTACACCTTATAAATCCATGATTATCGTCATGGGAGCAAGCTTGAAAGGGATGGGAGCTGCTGGCATCTCGATAGACGATGAACTGGACAGAACCGCAAAGTTAATCGAAGAAGCGCACAACCAGGGAATCTCCATTATCGGGGCTCACATCGAAGGCATGAAAAGACGAGCACAAGGCGCTTCTGTGGGTGATAACACGGACGAACTCAGCATTGATGCAGTCGCACCAAACTCCGACCTCCTGATCATCAATAAGGAAGGAAACACCGACAACCGTTTCACTGTAATCGCAAACGAGAAAAACATACCTATGATAGAGGTGGAAAAGACCATAGAACTTATTGAGGAATTCAAAAAAATCTTCAAGGAATAGCAATTATTTCAGCATTCATGTTATAATATTTACAAATATATTTATTTTGAGAAAGAGTTGAGACTCTGGGTATTGGAGAAATATAAGGAGGAGAGATGGAAGCAATCTTAGGTGCACTTTCCCTTAAAATTATCGCAAGTGCGCTCCTTGTTCTCTCTTTCCTTTGGCTGATTATAGTCATTATAAAGAAGCAAAATGAATATATATTGCGGGCATTATTGGTCTGCCTCATTTTCCTGCTTTTCTTCATTTATCTTCAACAACAGGATGCAAGAAAGCTGACATTATCGGATGCAAGAAAAAAAATCTTCCCTGAAAAAACTCTTCAATACAATTATCATATTGAAAAGGGACTCAAACAGCAGGAAAGTTTCACGCGATACATCTTTGATGACCCAAAACCCAAGATTTCCCTTTCTATGAACAAAACAGGAAGCTATTTTCATATTACTGACGTCAAATCCATTAATTCCATATTGGAGTTTCTAAATCTTCCCAAAGTGAAATCAGGTGTAGACGAGCTTACATCGATTACAGGATCGAGGAGTGATCTGAATCGCTATCGCTGGGATGACTATCCGCCTGGTATTTTAATCATAGAACGATCATTATGCAGGAATAAAGCCACATTTGAAACCTATCACTGCATCGCATACATCATCATAACGAAAAGATACTGAAAGAACTTAAAACTCAAAGCTCAAAACTAATTTCTGTTAGTCTGTTTGTCAGTTAATTGGTTATCTGTTTTTCGTCTCCTTGTCTTCCCTTCCCCCACTCTCCTTGTCGTTCCTTTTATATGTGGCAATTGGGATAAGGTTGCCACGCTTTCTTCGAAAGCTCGCAATGACAGAAATATAGTGTCCCTATATTTCCATTGATTTTCGCCCTCAATTTTCATACATTAGTAAATCAATAATATGTTCACATCCACTCAAATCATCCTCGCTGTTATGGTGGTTGCCTATATCATCTTCAAATCGCTAAAAGTCTCAACTGAGCTTTCTATGTTTCTTGCTGCCCTCGCTGGAGGTCTTGCAGGTGGCGTAGGCATCCCCGCAAGACATATCGTTGAAGGAGCTTTTACCTACCTGGATATTATTCTTATTTTTATCACAGCCACTCTTTTCATGAACCTCCTAAAAGAATCAGGAGGAATCGTCTACGTCATCCGGGGAATCCTTAGAAAATTTCACCGCAGGAAGTCAATTCTTTTTGTCTTGATAACTATTCTTTTACTGATTCCAGGGGCATTGACTGGCGCAGGCAGTGTCACAGTCCTGATCACCGGAGGAATGATTGCTGTTGTTTTGGAGTATATGGGAATTTCCAAGCCCAAAGCAGCAGCCATAATCTTTATCATAGCTGGATTGAGCGCAGCTGCTCCACCTGTGAGTTTATGGGCAATGCTTACTGCTGCGGGTGTTAACATGCCCTATGTCGGATTCTTCCTTCCCCTACTTATTCCTTGCATTGCTCTCTCTCTGCTTACAATCTTCATCCTTGGCTGGAGAGGAAAACCTGTTAATCTTGAAAAAGCAATGAAAGAACTTCCAGAAGCTCCTCACAGGATGAACTGGATTCGCATTTTTATTCCTTTTCTTGCTTTTCTTTTCTTAGTCGTCGCTGGAAGAATCTGGCCTCATTCTCTTCCTGTGATAGGACTTCCTCTGATGTTCATCGTAGCAGCTGTTATTACTTTTTCCCTTTCTCCAGTGAAGCTGAATTTTCTTCAAATTTCCCGAAACACAGTCCACCAGCTTCTCCCTTTGATCGGAACTTTAACCTGTGTTGGAATCCTGGTTCAGATCATGACTCTCACAGGAGTACGAGGACTTATTGCAATAACAATAGTAACCCTGCCTGTGACAGCAGTCATCCTCACTCTTTCCCTGGTTCTGCCAATCTCTGAAGCTGTTCTCATGTGGGGTGCTGCACCAGTTCTTGGAGTTCCTCTGGTATTACTCTTCAACACCATGGGCCTTAACCCTATTGTAGCCCTGGCAGGGATGAGTATCATCTGGCCGTTAGGAGACGCACTCCCTCCCACAGCCATTATCGGACGCCTGACAAAAGACACAGCAAGAATGGAAGAGCCATATTCCCAATTATTAAAATATTGTATCATTCCCGCTGTCATCATCATGGCTGTGGGAACTCTGATGGTGGTTTTTAGCAAAAAATTAGCCTTTCTAACTCTATTATAAAGATGAACAAATACAGAAATATTATTTTATTTAAGCTTTTGAAGGAGAATGAATACAAATGATTATTACAATCCTATATTATATTTTAACTGCTTTTATCGCCTTGCTCATTATCTGGAACTTCATAAAAAGTAAAAAATGGCAAGAGGAAGCTCTCTATATAATTATTCTCGTACCTTTTCTCTTGAGACTGCTACGGCTTAAATAGAGGAAAAAAATGGCTCTAAACAAGTGGTTCTATCCTAGAAAAATCACTATTATGGCATTAGGACTTACTTTTATGCTCTTCGCAGGAGTTAGTTTTTACAAAAGCCGGCACCTAAAAGAGCCTATCGCTATAAGCCCTGGAGTCACTCAAGTTAAGACGCTGAGCGACTATTTCTCTGGTATCAAAGGCACTATCAACGATGCCAATGTCTATGTCCTTGAAGGATTAAAGCCAGGAGGGACTATTCTTATCCTGGGCGGCACTCATCCAGAAGAGCCGGCAGCCAGGCTGGCAGCCTGGACCTTCGCAGAAAACGCCGTGGTGGACCAAGGGAGACTGTTCATCATTCTTTCAGCCAATAGAAGCGCCACAACCGTGACCCGCCTCGGAGGAGGCTATCCACCGGATTATACAATTCCGACTCCCTGGGGTGGAAAAAAATTCCGGATGGGAGACCGTTGGTCGAATCCGTTGGACCAGTGGCCAGACCCAGAAGTTTATATTCATTATCCCAGCCGTCAAGAACTCGCTTATGTGGATATCCGTAATCTGAACAGAACGTGGCCAGGACGCTCAAACGGAACTCTAACAGAAAAAACTTGTTACGCCATGACCCAACTCATTCAAAACGAAAAGGTCGATATTGTTTTCGATCTTCATGAGGCAGAGCTTCAGTATCCTGTCATAAGCACCATAGTCGCCCATCAGAAAGGACAGGACCTGGCAGCTATGGCTTCCATGATGATAACGGCCACGGAGAATTTCAGCATTGGCATGGAATATTCTCCTGAGGCTCTTCACGGTCTGTCCCATCGGGAAATCGGAGATCATACAGATGCCATATCTCTTCTCCTGGAAGCCCCAGAGCCCTTCCTGGATGCCACAAGAGGCCGGACTGATAGAGCGCTCCTTCTTGAAGGGAAAGATGAGTTTGTGGTTAAAGCAGGGAAACACGGTCTTCTGTTCGAAAAAATAGACGAGAATGGATGGCCTGTTGATGTGAGGGTTGGCCGGCATTGTTCGACCATACTTCAAATCTTAGAATTATGGTCTGAAGAACATCCAGAAAAAGGGGTCGTGGTAAAAAACATTCCCCGATATGACGAGCTTATAGACAGAGGAATAGGGTCTTTTCTTCATGATCCATCAAGAGCAGATTCAAAAAGAATCTTTTATGAATGAATTAGCAAGACAATAAAAACTCAAAGCTCAAAACAAAATGACTGTCTGTTCAGTCTGTTCCGTTAATCTGGTTTATCTAAGTTTGTTTAAGTTTATCTGAGTATGGCAGTACGGCAGTATTTTCCATTCACCATTAACCATTCTCCATTTACAGTATGCAGTATGGCAGTTTAACAGTATGTCAGTTTATCAGTTTCTTCCATTTCTGTTTCGGCTTACGTCTCACGGCTTACGATTTATGACTTACGACATCTAGCGTTGAGTTTATTTCGAAAGAATAAAACCAGAAATATAAGCAGCATATAAAAGACAGCCAAGAAAAAAAATTCTGGCTGTTTTTCACGAACGTGCTGGTATATTTTCCCATCACCAGGTTTAGGAAGGGGCACAGGGTCCCATGGAAGCCCATAACGCTCCACAAGGCCTTTTATGAAAAGCAGATGAATCACCGGGACATCTTTGGCAGCCATTTCATACAAAACGCCTCTTCTATCGGCCGGAGGGAACTTTTTGATTCTTACAAGGCCAGGCTTCAGTTTTAATATTTCTGAATCAATCCCGATATTTGCCCAATTGCCTCCTATGTTAATAAAAGCTCTTATTTCATTCTCTCCTGCTTTCTCTTCATAAAGGTCCATTTTTGCCTTGACATTGGAAACCAAATCTGATTCATGAAGGAACAAAATTCCGCTTTCTTTTATATCATTTATTAGAAGAGCTCGGCCCTCTGCATCCATATCCTCTCCTATATCCAGGTCTCCACCTAAAGTAAGTTCAATCGGTTCAATAACAAACACTTCTCTCTTCAAAAGGCAGTCCTGCATGTGCAACAAGTGGAAATCCAGGTTATTAGCCCCCCACTGTGAAGCACCGAGAGAACATATCACAATAGGCCTTAAATCCATACTCTTTGCAGCAGAAAGCACAGCTACTATTAAGCCAGGAAAAGATCCTGAAGCTCCTACGGCAATTGTATCGCCTTTTTTTACTCCTGCTTCTTTCAATAGGAAAACGACAAGGCCTGCAAAATTGGGGTTTGTAGTTGTTCTTTTTGCTTCCAAACTTCCAACGGATGTGGTTATCGATGAAAATTCCAATCCAATAAGACCTGTCTGGTTAATATCGCTGTTGTTTTCAAGGGAAATGCCTTTTTCCTTTTGACATTCTTTCAAGCTCTTTGTGGCTTCTGTCATAATCTTCGAGGCTTCGATCATTTCATCCGTAATAGAATTTGCTTTTCTCATAGGAATAGTTCTAGCAAGAAAAAAAAACAAAAGGCTCAGAACCAAAAGAATAAGGATTGTCCCCTGATTTTTTCCAGAACTCTCTCTGGGAAAATTTCTTTTGCGACAAAAAAATATATCCATCATTCCTATTGGAAATTAGCTTTGAGTTTTGATCTTTGAGTTTTGAGTTTTTTTGCCTTAAACATTAAACCTTTAACCTTAAACCAGATGCTCCTTATTTCTGTTAGAACTACATTCCTATCCATAAAATGATCCGTACTAAAAAATATGTGATTATAGAAACTGTTAAAAGCGAAGCCAGAGTCGGAATGATCTTCTGTTTTTCTAAATTATTGGCTAAAAGTCCAGGAATTACCCATCCGACTGCCCTGAGCTCTAATGCGTCAGGAAAAAAATGTGGCAAGATAATAAACCAGAGTTGAGCCCAAAGCGCTCCAAAAAGCACGAATATCACAAATCTTCTCTTACCGAAGAGGATGAAGAATTGTGATAAAAACTTATAAGTGTAAAGACTCATAAGAGCGATGATAAGTGTTGCCAGGACTCTCAGCGGCTGGTCAAGATATAGTGCTATATAAGCAGGAACAATAATCCCGCCCGGATAGATATCCATAATCTCTACATAGAGGACTGCAACAATAAGGCCTATAAAGAGCGTCTCATATGTCATAACGCTTTCCTATATTATCCCAATAATCGACAAGGCTTTCCCCAATGCCACCCATATTTCCCATTCCCACCAAAACGGCTTCTTCGTTCTCTATTACCTGAAGCTGTGCCATGATCTCTTCTGGGTCTCGCTTTTTCAGAACATAAAATTCGGTCTTATCTATTAATTTCAACCTCTTTTTAAACGCAGGTGCATGCTCGCCCACAAAGACAAATCTATGGAATTCTGAAAAGGCTCCTTCATTCATAGCTTCCAGCCACTGTAATGTTCGATCTCCCCTATCACCTCTGAAATTTAAAAGACCAATCATTTTTCTCCCGACAAATAGTCTCTTCTCTCTGAGCCTTTCAAGAACAAGTCTTGTAGATTCCGGGTCATTGGCAGCGAATCCGCTGACAAAGTACCATGAACAAGACGGCGTGCCTATTTCTGCGGTCCAGACCTTTAGACTACCGAAATCCGGAAGAGCCTTCTCCATTCCTTCCATAGCTACTTCTTTATTAACTCCTAAGAAATTCGATACGGCCAACGCCAAGCGGATATTTTGTTCGAATTCAAAAGAGGGAAATTTCTCCTTTGACTGAATATACTCTTCAAAGGTCTCGCTGTGTACATGAATGATCTTTGATCCCAATTTTTCTGCTGTCTTCTGGAAAACCGGTAAGCATTCTTCCTGAGGAATAAAAACAGTGCACCTCTCTGGTATAGAAGAAGCAAAACAGCGAGCAATATCCTCTCTTGATGTCCCCATCTGTGCCAAATGGTCCTGGCGAACATTGGTTATAACAAGCACATGGGGTCTAAGCATTTGAACAGACTCAACAAAAATTGATTCGGGATGGATACTCATCAACTCCAAAACAAGCGCCTGGACACCTAGCTTTGCACCAATTTTCACGATTTTTTTCTCTTCAAGAATCGTAGGGGGTCCCCTGCGTGCGATTTCTTTTTCGCTCCCGTCGGGAAGGATTAGGCCAGGTTTTGCTCCTGTGGTTTTTGCGAGAACACTGAATCCTGCGCCTCTTAGAGAAGCAGCTATGAGTCTTGTGACGCTGGATTTCCCTCTGGTACCGGTCACACAGATTCGCAGGGGAATGCTACGGACATTTTGGGCAAGTAGAAGACGCTCCACTAACAAATAGAGTACAAGAAAGGCAGCACATCCCCCTGTAACAAGAAGCTCTCTAATGAACAAACTCCTTTCAGAACGGCATGAAACGCATCATCTGCTGGGAGCCATCGCCTCTTGCCTTGTCCAGAACTCTCATAAACGTAGAAGAAAAAACATTGGACAGATCCATTCTTTCGTACTTTCCCTTAATCATCTCAAAAATCACATTAAGCATCTGATTCTTTCCGCTGTTACCCCACAAGCACTGCTCGTTGACCATCATCAAATACTGGGTTCCGATGGCTTCCTTAACTTCATCCATTTTCTTAAAATACGCGGCTGGATCCGCATCAGCAGTCAATATGAGTCCAATGGCTGACTCTTTCTTCTTAATGAGATCCAGGACATCCTTATCTGGCAAATCATTATCAAAAAACACTAGAGGTTTCTTAGATCCTTCTAAAAGAGCTTTGGCCTGTGAAGCATTTGCTCCCTTAATGCAGAGAAGAAGACCACTAGTATTCACAGCCTTGACTATCTTATTTCCTTCCTCATTCAATCCTTTTTCATCGAAAAGATAGCCAATATCTTCGGCAACAATAAAATTCAGCCCTTGTTTGGCCAGGACCTGAGCCCATCTCAGATCATCACGGAAAGCATTGAGCCCTTTGAGCCCTGTTATAACCGTGGTTTTTCCCAGGCGGGAACCCATTGCGAGGCTGCTGGATGAAGAATAAAGGGAAAGTCCTTTAGTCTTTTTAATCTTTTCCTGGACATCAAAGAGGTTATTTATGATATCAATCCTGAGTTTATCGCCTGATAAGCCTTCTTTTTCTTTAACAACCGAAAGCTGTAAATCCACATGGGAATCTTTTGTATCTCCGTGGTTAGCTATAACATTGTTTATGGGAGAAAGCTTATAGTTAACGATATTCTGATATTTCAAATAATAATTCTCCTGCCTCATGGGCAGAATAAAGTTTTGAGGATCCGACGCCAGCAATTTAACTGCAGCATGAACAAAATCGCCGGTTTTCTTCAGAAGCTCAGGCTGAATCAGGTCAGAATCATCTCCGGGGTGATGATATTTTAAGGAAGAATCTACTTTAATTCCAAAAAAAGCAGGAACTCCCTTTCCCAAAAATGGAGTGTGGTCGGAACCACCCGGACCGCCCCTGCCGGGTTTGACAAAATCAAGCATTTCCTTGGGAAGATTTTCCTTAAGAACTTCCCAAACAAAAGGAGCATAATAAATACCTCCAAAACTAAGCTTGCCGCTTCCAAAGCCTACCATGTCTAAATTAATATTGGTTATGGCTTTTTCAATCGGGTGAATAGGATGATCAGCATAGTACCTTGATCCCAGAAGGCCCTGTTCCTCCCCTGCCCATGTGGCAAAGATGACTGTTCGCTTTGGCTTGGCACGATTAAGCTTCATGACCCGCGCGATCTCCATAACAACTGCGCTTCCTGAAGCATTATCATTTGCCCCGTTGTAGACATCGCCCATGGGACCTATCCCCAGATGGTCCATATGGGCACCAATGATGATATATTCATCCTTCAACTTTTTATCTGTTCCTGAGATTTTTGCCAGGACATTTCTGGTAGCTCTCTTTTCGTCAAAGATTGCATCAACAGACAAAAATATTTTTTCCCCTGTCTCAAACGACACTGGCTTTGAAGTTTTACTCATCTCCCGGAAGACAGAGCGGAGGTCTGTCTTAAGGTCTTTGAAAATGAAATCAGTAACCTTCCCCTCCACGGATAACATCACAAAATCCGGCTTATAAAGTTTTTTATCTACACTCATCCGAAAATACCGGCTCTGGGTAGAGGTCGACGGCCTGAACACTAAAATTCCACGTGCCCCAAGCTTTTGTGCCGCTTCGACTCTTTTATCCATATTCACCGCATCACCAAGTTTCTTCTGGAGCCTCTGAGGTGCACTTGTTGCAAAAAGTACTACTTTCCCTTTTACATCAACACCAGCATATTCATCATACTCCTCCTTGGGCGCATGGATTCCGTATCCTACAAACACAATCTCTGCAGTGAAATGGCCTGATCCTGAATACCTCTGAACACGCCAGTCTTCGCCATAATAGAAGTCTCTCCTTGCCTTATCTGTAATTATCTCAAAAGCAACACCCTCACCAATATTCCTGTGCTCAATAGTAAAATTCTGGAAATACGTGCCGTTATCACCAGCAGGTTTTAAACCCCATTCCTTGAATTTGGAAGTGATGTATTCTTCACCCATCACTCCGCCCGGCTGTCCGCTCTTACGCCCAAGCATGGAATCAGCTGCAAGATCTTTAATATAGCTCCACGCTGCCTGTGCATCAAATTCAACTTTTTTATCCTTGGCTAAAGAAGGAGAAATCAATAGGAAAAATACAAGCAAAAGCCCAATAATCCTTTTCATAGAAAACCTCCTCATTTTAATTATTAAAAAGTTATTCTATTATAACGAAATAAAAATAGAAATTGAAAAATGATTATCATTCACATTATGAATGGATTTACAAAAAAGGCAGTTTTTATCGAAGTTCACCCTCTTTTTTTGCTTCTGTTTGAAATAAGGTATACATTCCGATAAAATCATTTTATTCTAGAAATATTTATTAAGGGAATTCGCTCAAAATGGAAGGATTAGAAAAGATTCACGAAATCAAAGGAAGAAAATTCTTGTTTAAAGTGGAAACATCAGACAATCCTCGCGATTACTTGAAGTACGAAGAGTTGAGGAATGAAATTTGGGGCGAACCAAATGATAATTTTCCTGGAACGCGGAACATGATGTGCGAGAATTTTTTCAACGAGGGAAGCTGCCTTTTTATTGGAGTCTATGCTGAGGATGAAGAGGGGGCTGTGAAGGATAATTTAGAACATCTTGTCGGCTTTTCTCACGGGTATGTGGGAGTCAGGGATAATGAAATCGGTTTCAGAGCTCTTGATGATAATATTCTCTTTTATTCCCAGTATACAGGCGTGAGGGAAGATTTTCGGCATTTTGGTCTTGGAGTGTTGATTAAAGAATTTCAGAAAGAGAAGATCATGGGGATATTCGGAATTTATACCATGACCTGTAGCTATGATCCTTTAACAGGAATTAATGCTTACAGAAACATCCACCATTTTGGGATGAATGTCATAGAGTACAGAGAGGCTCATTATGTAGATTTCGCGGGGTTGTTGAATAGAGAGGATATTCCTTGCGATAGGTTTTTGATTTCTTGGGATCTTCGAAAAGAAATTCAGAGGCCTGAATATGATCTGGAATCTATGATCGATTCAGGGCATATAGCGATTAGAGGGGGCACCTGGGAGGTTAAAGGTAGGAGTGGATCCGCTAAACTTGAAGTTGTCAAAGAATTAAATCTCGATTTAAACTATGAGTTCTTGTTGGTTGAAATTCCCTTTGATTTTAACCGGATGCTCAGAGAAACGGATGTGCCCGAGAGCAAAGTGAGGCGTATCCCCATAGAATGGAGGATGAAAACACGGCAGGCTTTCAAGACGCTGTTCGAAAGAAAATATAAAATTATTGATTTCAGATGGATTGAGGAAAACAAGCGCAAAAGAGACTTCTATGTTCTGAAGAGATAAAAGAATCTAAAGGAAGAAGGATAAGATTTATGGATAAACCAAACGAACATGAAAAAGCCAAAGTAGGTCTCATTCGACAGCTCGGATTATTCGACGATTTGAATGTGATTTTATCTTTGACCTCTCTCTTGAGCTTTATTATCGAAAGATCCCCGCCGCCATATACCCAAGCGTAACTCTTAATGGCAGCTCTGACAGCCTGAAAGCTTACAGTAAAAATTTCTTTATTTGAAAAATATTATAAAGATGATAGAATTAATTAAATGATGGAAATCCAAAAGGAGGTCAGAATGATTTACTCATTAAAAAAATTATCATTTTCATTCATTTTAGTCATTTTTGTTTCAGTTATTATCATCTATGCTGGTCAAGTTATTCAAACTCAGGAAAGTGACTCTTGGGAAGGAATCGAAGTTGATTTGACAAGTTTAAAAATCAATAACAACATCATTACACTGAGATTCAAGTTTAGAAATACAGGAGATGCAAGCCAAGAAGTACAATTCTATTTCAAAGACTGTTACATCATGGATGAAACCAATCAGAAAAAATATTTTGTCCTCAAAGATTCTGACGGACAGTTTATCGGAGGACCAAAAGATAAAGAGTGGGAAGGAGGAAGGTTTTCAGCCAGGATTGGCCATTCCAAATCAAAGAGCGCATGGATGAAATTTCCTGAGCCAACGGATAATCCGGAAACAATAACCATTTCTATCCCAGGTGTGTTTCCTTTTGAAGAAGTGGAACTGACAAAATAGAGTATTTCCCATGAAAAATTGTAAATTTTCACTCGTTCTCTTTTTAACTTTTATCCTTACTTTTTCACTCCTCGGTATATCCAAATTTTCTGATACACAAGATGAGGAAGAATTAGTCATTCCTCCCGAAGCACATGAGAAAGCTATTCAAGCTTTAAAGGCGCTTGGACCGGACAGGGGAGCCAAAAGAATCGATTACCACATGGTCAAAATTTTAGGAATAACTCGAGAGATTGAGGCAAAAAGCGAAAAAATCCAGGCAGCTCTAAAGGATTTAGGCGCAAAAGAAACAGAAACAGAGTTTCAAATTGAACTTCCAGGTGATGTGCTTTTTAATTTTGACAAATGGGATATTCGTCCTGATGCAGAAGATACATTGAAAAATGTTGGAGAAGTCATCAAGGCTTATCAAAGTCCAAAAGTGGTGATTTCAGGGCATACTGATTCCAAAGGCTTGGAAGAATACAACCAGAAACTCTCCAAAAAAAGAGCGGAATCTGTAAAAGACTGGCTTTCAAAAAACGCTGAAGTGGATCTAAAAATAATGGAAACCACAGGTTATGGTGAATCCAAACCCATTGCTCCAAATACCAATCTTGACGGCTCAGACAATCCAGAAGGCCGCCAGAAAAACAGAAGAGTAGAGATAACGATTAAAAAGAAGTAGCCCTTTAAAAAAACAATTGATATTATAAAAACGGAACGACGGGGAGACAGGGCGAATAGACAGTCATTTTGTTTTGAGTTTTGAGTTTTAAGCTTTATGTTTGACCAGGTGTCTGATTCCCTCCAGAAGCATATCTACATGTTTATAAGAAATGTAGATATGAGTTGAAACTCTTATGCCGTAAGTCCCTTTTTCCCTGTTTCCTACTGTTCTGATAACAATATTATATTTCTCCCTTACATAATTGACAATTTTGCTGGACTCAACTCCCTGTACTGATAATGCAGTTAGTCCCCCACTGAGATAGGGATCTTCAGATGTATGTAACTTAACTCCTGGAATTTTCTTAGCTTCTCTTTTGAAATAGCCTGCAAGTGCTTTGATCTTTCTCTCGACTCTTTCTTTGCCGATAGCATTCTGAAAATCCACAGCCTCTCCCAGCGCAATCATGAGGGCATCTGCTCTCTGGCCGAGGGTTTCGAATTTTCTCGCATTCTCATACCTGTCCCAACCCGAAGAGGCAATAGTGGGCCACAGCTTGTCTTGAACTTCTTTCTTGACATAAAGAAGGCCAATTCCTGTAGGAGCTCCAAGCCACTTATAAGGACTGGTTGCAAAAAAATCAATCCCCAATTCCTTCATATTCAGATTAAGCATTCCAATCCCATGGGCACTGTCAGCAAGAACAAGAACTCCCTTTTCATGTGCCATCTTGCTTAATTCTTTGACTGGGGCGATCAGACCAGAAATATATATTGTATGGCTGATACTTATGACCTTTGTTCTCGGAGTGATGGCTTTTTCAAATGCATCTACAAACTCATTCACACTTTTCGGGGGAAGGCCCACAGGGACTTCCTTGATTTTTACACCATATCTCTTCTCCTTAAGCTTCCATGGATGGGTGCCTCCAGGATGTTCCATAGTTGAAAGAAGCACCTCATCTCCTTCTTTAAGGTCTAATCCATTCGCCACAAAATTCATGCCTTCGGTTGTGTTTCTTGTCATAACGATTTCATCAGGAGAAGCATTGATGAACCTTGCAAGTTTGTTTCGAACTTCATCCTTCTTTCTAGGGATAAATGCATAAGTGTCAAAAGGATTGGTTACCTGGACTTTGAAAATCTTCATCAAAGTGTTAAAAACCGGTTTGGGCATCGGGCCAACAGTTCCGTTATTCATCATGATAACTCCGTCCTGAAAAAGGAAATGTTTTCTTATCGCATCCCAGTAAATACCGTCAGGTGATTCATCTTTGATGTATTTTTGGTTTAATGAAGTTATGCTCTGATAGGCAGAGGCATTTAACTTATTCAGGGCAGAAATAGAAAGGGCAGAACCTGCAACTAAATACTTAACAAAATCTCTTCTCGAAAGCCCCTCAAATTGTTTCAAAATATCTTTTTGTTTGTTTTTATGCATCAATACTCTCCTTTTATATATAATTCGCTTCATTTTATTCACAATCTTTTTCTTTAGTCAAATTGAATAATAACCAGAAAAACCAGAAAAACGGAGATAACGGACTAAACTTCTCAGAGAGGTCTACGTTTTATTATTTATATATTCTTGAAAATTGAGAAAAATCTTTTTTACCTGAGCTTGAGTGACAATCCCTACAACAATCAATATATATCTATCAAAAGAAGAAATAAAAATAAATTGGCCTCTGTCATTTTTGACTTGGAATGCCTTCTCGACAAAAGGTTCATAGTTTTTATATCTTGGGCTTTCTCGGAAGTTTTTCTTCGCTTTGCTGAATCTTTTTTTGCTTTCATCAATATCATCATAGCTGATGATAAAAAGGCTGTACCCATCTTTATAATCGCCTTTTACCCCTCCTTTAAGCCAAAACACATCTTTTGTGAAAAATGAATAGCTATTGTACAAACCCAGGTTCCCTTTGAAATATTTAATGCTCTGTGGCACTAAATCTTTTTTTGGAAGCATAGAAACTATAGAAGGTCTAGTCCCTCTGATTTCTATTTTTACTTCTACTGCACGGGCAATCTCCAACAATCCTTCTATTGTTTCTTCATCTTCATCAAATCCTGTCAGGGTTACTATAATATTTCCTTTCCAGAAATTCAGATAATAATCTGCAAGCTGCGCTCCGTTGCCCAAGTCTAATTCTTTTCCTTCAGGACTGGTCTTAAATGTATAAATTCCATAGGCGCTTTCAGGTGTTGTCATCTCAAATATTTCTAATGAGATCGATTTTTCGTTTTTATTTATATAATCCTGTATGATCACTTTCCTGAATCCGTATTCGTGGTATATCTCAGCACCTCCGTCAATGTATAAATATAAATCCTCGCCCTTATATTGCTGAAGAGAGCCATCCTTTTTCCATCCCTCTATTTTGTCTTCATCCGGCAAGTATTTATATAGATCGCGCTGGGCACTTAATGAATTTTCAGAAGAATAAAACGAAAGCAGCAAACAGGACGAAAATAGAATTTCAAATAGATTTATATTTCTCTTCAAAGCTATTCTCTTTTTTACAGTTAAATTTTCTTCTCTTTGATCTTGACTTTGTTCAAATCCATCTCTCCCAGTCCATGTTCATATCCAAATTTAATCATAAATATCTCTTCATCCTTTATCCCCCATAAAGTCTTGCAGTACGAGTCAACAGCCACCCTGTCCACTCCAACAACAACTTTCTGAGGCTTTATGATCTCTCCAGGCCCCATAGGGCCATTTGTGATGATAAATTCTGTGGCATCAACTACGCATAGAGTTGGCTTGATGACCGTATTCAGATCCGCTATACACTGGTCAAGATGCTCGATAGCATTTTTATCCGTTTGCCAATCTTTTTTATGGAAGGACCTATTACTCGTGCTGAAGTTTAAACCCATCAAATTCTTCATGGTCCCGGTAAACTTATTGCCTGCGTGGTCCTTTGTAATGGGCATATTAATAAAGACATCATTGTTAAAAAACTCCTTCATGATACATGCTTCTTTTAAAGCTTTTCCTTTGGGAATTTTTACAGGTTTGAAAAAGGCTTCTTCCCTTTCAACTAATTTTAAGTTTGCGCCTTCCTCTTTTATCACGGCCGCTAAGCCAGTTGCCTCCCAGTTTTTTCTATCCAGCCAGGAGAGACAGTTTATCTCTTTTGCCCCCGCCTCTTTACACATATTTATAACAGAACGGACAATTTCAGGCTTAGTGTATGTCCCAGGATGCCATCTCTGTACATTAGGAAGAATGGCGACTCTGGAATCCTTCGGTACGAACCTTTTTATCCCACCAATAAGATCAACAGCCTTGATAGTGCTTGAATAATAATCGCTACCTGTCACTACTCCAATGTCAATGTGTTCTCCTTCAAAAACACGCACCGAGCCTTCAATGATCTGAGAAACAACACCGGTTCCTAATACGGCTGTAATCCCAATTTTTGCACTTTTTTTGACAAATTCTCTTCTCCCAATTTTTTTTGCCATAAAACCCTCCATTTTTAATAAACTTTAATACTATTTGTTGCGATATACTAATTTTTATCTGTTTTCATCAATATGATGTCCCCATATTCGACTCCGATATCACGAGCGATAACCTGACATTTCGCCTTCAGAAGAAAAAATATAGGCTTATTTTCCTCTGAAAGCCCTTCATAATTCCCCTGGCCTTTGCTGATGACCAGATCCGATGAGCGGTAAACCTTTAAAAATTCTTCAGAGCATAAATTCAGAATAGTACCCGGTGCATCAGTACCTGAAGACATTATTTCAGCCTTTTCATCAATCCGGGCAGCAATGGCATCTTCCCGAACAGCATCGTTAATCACTGGTTTTTCGCGGACAACATAGATAACAGGTTTTGGAAGCTCTTCGATGAGAAGCCTGTCAAAAACCGTCTCTCCAGCATTATCCGCTAAGTAGAGAATCTTTTTAGCCTTATCGATAGCCTCACAAAATTCCCGATAATGATTTATAGCGAAATCCTGGGACAGGATAGTCTTAACATCACTTTTCAAATCAAAATCAGCATTGGCGCCAAAATCAATGACATTTCCTGCAATCGCTACCCTGACAGCCGACATCAATCGATCCTTTGAGGAGTGAACCCTTTTTTTCAGTTTTGGATAAAGAGAGAGTGCCTGCCGGGTACATTTTTCTTTAATTTCTTTGTACGGGTCATTAACCCCAGTCATTTCAGCTATAATTCTGTAGACTTCCCGGCCAATTTCAGGTGGAGTGGCATCAAAAGAAATATTTGGGAGGAATAAACTGATTTCAGTCAAAATTTCCCTTATTTTTCTCTCATCTGAGGTAATCATCCTTGATGTTTTTAGGGTTTGACTGAAAAAACAGGGATAGCAATCTAGATAGGTTTTCATTCTTTCTCTAACTCTACTCCATCTTTAATCATTCTACTGTGGCTTGAGAAGGCAATCTCCGGCAGTTGCATCAAAGAGAAAAACTCTGCACTCAGGGAATCTGAGCCTGGCGAGAGATTCCCTTTGGCTTCCACTTCATATCCAATAATAAGAACATTCTTATACATCAAGGACTTTTGTGCATAAACTCCGATCAACCTCAGAATTTTCCCCCGAAGCCCTGTTTCCTCTTCGAGCTCCCTGAGGCAAGCCTGCTCAGGGGTCTCCTCAATCTCTATAAATCCGGATGGCAAGGCCCATTTCCCTTTGCCTGGCTCAACTCCTCTTTTGACAAGAAGAATCTCTCCTTTTTTGTTCCTTACAAATGCGGCAGAACTGGGCAAAGGATTTTCATACTTTATCCAATTACATCTTGGACAGACCACCCTTTTCCTGTCTTCAACTCTCTTTATTCTTAACTCAGCCCCACAAATGGAACAGTACTTAGTAGCTCCTCTCTGCATGTCTAAACGATTATACCATTTATCACACAAAACAAGGATATTCTTTCAAAAAAATATACTAAACTTTACAGATCAGCTTAATAACCGAAGGGCTGAGAGGGCATACACCATTGTACAATTCAAAACATCGCTGATTTTAACGAACTCTTCAGGGCCGTGGGAAACTTCAAGGAGACCGGGGCCGTAGGCATAAGCAGGAACTTTTCGCTTGTACTCCTCAAAAATCTCCATCAGTTCCTTTTTAGATTCACTCAGCTCCTCCTCGGGGTTGATTCTTCTGTCAATGGTAAAAAAGGCATATGAAATAATAATTATTACCTCTATTTATCCTGGTAATAATCGATTATCTCTAGCCTGAGCTTGCCTATTATCTCAGAGACGGCCTTGACCATCTCTTTGAATATATTTTCATCCAGATTGCTCCTGCCGAATTTTATGTGAGTGGCATCAGTATAATATTCACCGCTGTTTTTATCCACAGCCAGCCATTTGGCATCAAGCCCAATCCAATGCCCTACATAGACTTCAGGCCACATATGATAAGCAAATATGCCCCCTCCATACATGATTCCCACCGCAGCCCTCGCCGGTATCCCTATGGCTCTACATAGGGCAACCATTAGTACAGTGTGCTCTGAGCAATCGCCCTCTCGATTACTCAAAATCTCTTTAGCTGTTGCAAAGCCTACATCATAATTTGGAGTTATCTCTTTGTTGACCCACTCCGCAATCATTTTAGCTGCGCGCCATGAATTCTGTTCGTTGCCAACAATCTCTTTGGCAACTTCTTTTATGCCAGGATCATCCGATTGACAGAAAACAGTTGCTCTCAGAAATTCGCGAAATTTCTCATCCCCTGTCGGAAAGTTAACAGCATCCTTCTCTTTGAATATAACAGAAGAGGTTTGAATAAGAGTAGAATCATCTTTGACTTCTAAAATCTCCTGGCTTTCATCATCAAAAGGAAAATTTTCTATTATTTCAGGTGGAACCCCGCTGAGCTTAAATGTGACTCTTTGAACTTGCTGTGGATTTTCGAATATCATGTTGGATCGAATGATCGAGGAAAAAGCAATATCAAAGTTTTCATCGGAAATTTCCAAAGCTTTCTCCTCTGACATGCGGATAGATGTTGAGGTTAAAAAACCTGTCTTAGTTATGGATTTCCAGCTTTCCCCGCTTTCATCAATCCATTCCTCTATAGTAATCGGAATAACAAAGGTAGTTTCCGTCTTCACATGCCACAAATTCATCTTCTCGCCTAGGATTAAAACATCTTCCCTTCCGATGACTCTAAAGCGGCATTCGACCAGAGAATAAGAGAGAAGATCCAAAATCTTAAAATCGAAACTTTTTCCTGGCGATAATCCCCCTTCTTCAATAATTTTCTCAACGGGAATTCCAAAGAAAAAATCTTCTTCATAGGGAAGCTCTTTAATTGTTTTTTCACCTGATTTGAAAACAATTTTATCCGGTCTTACTTCTGCCTTCATTACAGTCTCGCTCTCCGACATTTTTGTACTTACTTGAATTTCCAAAGGCTTTCCGTTTGTATCACACAGTGCTTCTTGCATTGTCCTTATCTCAATCGGATTCCCTCCTAATCTTGAAACTTTCATCCATGATTCGCTGGTGTTTTTTTTAAACCTCTTTCCATTTTTTGAGAAGAACATCTCTTTATTACAACTGTAACCAATCTTTATTCCCTCCATGTAAATTCCCATCCAGGATTCAGAAGCTTTTTCTTGCCCCTCTATTCCGACCGCAAAGAATGAGTCGCTCTTGATTAAATTTTCCTCTGAGTTTACCGAATGAATTTCTGCCTTGGGATCATTCCCCAGAAAAGGCAAAATCAAAAAAAGAGAGAGAAATAAAAACAATGCTAATTTTAAAGTTTTTATCTCCATCGAATACGTCCCATATTTTACTCGATATTTATGCTACGAATAGAATCAGCGCTAGTATAAAAAGCCTCAAACATTAAGAACCATTGTAAGTTCTATCAAACAGCAAGACTCTAAATGTCAAGCTTGTATTCCCTGATTTTTTTATCAAGGGTGGGGCGGCTTATTTGTAAGATTTGGCTGGTTCGTGTCTTGTTGCCTTTTGTGGCATTTAAGATATGCTGGATGTATTTTTTTTCAAGCTCTTTCAAGGAAACATGCTCTTTGGACAACAATTTTTTCTCTCCTCTCTCAATAGGCAAATTTTCATCGAGGATAACATCTCCCTTTGCCAGTATGGTGGCTCTAGTTAATGCGTTTTCCAATTCCCTAACATTTCCATTCCAGGGAAAATTCATCAGGAGCTTCATCACATGAGGAGGAATTTTCCTTACATTTTTTCGGAGCTGGCGGTTTATCTTCTCTAACAAATAGCCGACTAATTCTGGAATATCTTCTTTTCGCTCTTGAAGTGATGGTAATTTTATTTCGACCACTTTCAAACGATAGTAGAGGTCTTCCCGAAATGTTCCCTTCTCAATTAAGAGTTTTAAATTCTGGTTGGTTGCTGCAATTATTCTAGCTTCAGTCTTTACGATTTTCTCTCCACCGACTTTCATGAAGTCTTTTGTCTCGATCACCCGCAATAGCTTTGACTGAAGATTTGCTGAAACGTCTCCAATCTCATCAAGAAACAAGGTCCCCTTCCCAGCTATCTCAAATTTTCCTTTGGTATCATAAACTGCATCTGTAAATGCGCCCTTAACATGGCCAAAGAGCTCGCTTTCCAACAAGGTGTCAGTAATGGCAGAACAATTGATGACAATAAAAGGCTCTCTACTGTAAGGACTGTTATAGTGTATAGCTTTTGCCACTAATTCTTTCCCTGTCCCACTTTCCCCCTGAATAAGAATGTTGGTTCTCGTGTCTGCCACTGACCCAATTAATTTAAAAACCTCTCTCATCTGGGGAGAGTGCCCGATTATGTTATCAATAGTGTATTCTTTCTGTTTTTCTTCTACAAGATAACTGAGTTTATCCTCAAGGTTTCTCATCTGAAAGGCTTTATCAATTGTTAAATCCAGCTCAACATAATCCAGGGGCTTGACCAAATACTCAAATGCCCCCGACCTCACTGCCTCTACAGTTGTTTTCATATCGTCATAAGCAGTCATGATGATAATACATGCATTTTTTTTCCTTTCCTTTATCTTTCTCAATGCTTCAAGGCCATCCATATCAGGAAGGCGAATATCCAGGAGGACTAAATCAGGAAAACTTTCCTCATACTTTTGAAGTCCTTCACTTCCATCTTCGGCCAAGAGAACTTCAAAGCCTTCTTTAGAAAAATGAGAAGTAAGAGTTTTTCTTATTAGAGGATCGTCATCTATGATCAATATTGATTTCATGTTTCTTCCTCACAAGGAATAATAATTTCAAAATTAGCCCCTCTTCCTTCTTTTTTCTTGATTCTGATGGAGCCTTTATGCTGTTCGACAATTTTTCTCGCATTTGCCAGACCCAACCCTATTCCAGAAGATTTTGTCGTATAGAAAGGCTCAAAAATATTCTCCCAATCCTTCTCTGGAATCCCGCAACCATCATCAAATATTTCGATCCTGATACTTTTTCCTGGGCGTTCTTCTAAAAGAGAGATCGAAATATTGATTTTCCCTTCTTCATCTATGGCTTCACATGCATTACGAAGGACATTCAAGAAAACCTGCCTCAACCTGTCCCCATCCACCCGCAGTTGAGGCAAACCTTCTTGATAATTTTTCTCTAGCACGGCTTTTTTCAACTCCAAAGAATCAGTCATCATTTTTACAGACTCATCCATTATCTGTTCGATAGAAAATCTGTTCAAATTCAGCTCAGAAACACGAGTAAAATTCAGCATCTCTTTAATAAAATTTTCTATCTGACCTATTCCCTCCTGGGATATATCTAAATGATCCCTTTCTATTTTATCCAACCGATTGCCCTCAAGAAGCTTTTGGATATTCAGCTTGACAGAAGTCAAAGGATTTCTTATTTCGTGTGCAATACTTGCAGAAACACGGCCTATGGAAGCCAATTTCTCAGCCTGGATCAACTTCCTGCTAGCCGCTTCCATCCTTTTCTTTGCTAATTGAAGCTGGCGGCTCATTTCATTAAAACTTCGGGCTAAATTTCCGATCTCGTCCTGTGAATCAATATCAATCTTTTGAGAAAAATCTCCTTTGGATATTTTGACTGTTCCATCCACTAATTTCTTTATAGGGTCAGTTATTCTTTTTGCGAGCAGAGTTGCTCCCAGAATGCCTATCATAAGTCCTCCACAGCCAATTAAAACCATCATGAGCCGGGTCTTCCGATTTTCTGCCAGCATATCTTTCATAGAAAGGCCAATTTTTATTGAACCCCACCTCCTCTGAGAACGTGGAACAAAAATCGGAACTTCAATTTCAAGAATCCTCATAACTTCTCCTGAGTTTCTGTCCACCAGCTTTTTCGTTTCAAAGAGGTAACTCTCCTCGTCAACATCCTCCCCCAGACGGCTGTATTGATAAATCTCCTCATAATCTTTTATAAAACGAGAGGCCACAAAAGGATTATTGAAGCGACCATAAAAAACTACATATATAAGTTTTTGATCTATTTGCTCTTCGATATTTTTTTCAATTCCTTCTTCATCCCATTGAATAAAAGCTTGCAAGTTCAATTGAGCAATATTTTTCGCTATTAATACACCTTTACTCTTCTGTCCTTCAAAAATCGCTATTCTTTCTCTATGCTCAATAATATAGAGAATCAACACTACAAGCACAATCAACAATATTACCACATAGACCATGAATTTTGTCTGGAGGGACATACGTTGTAACACTTTTCTGCTCTTATTTATCCAGCCATATTTTTTTTACATCAAAATAATGGAAACCTAAAGGAGGCTCCTCAATACCCCTGACATAGGACTGCATAACAATTCTGTTTTGATGGGAAAAAAGAGGAACAGCAGGGACATCCGAAAATAGAATTTTTTCAATTCGATGGAAAAGATCTATCCTCTTGGTCCAGCTTCGTTCAATTTCAGCTTCCTGTAAAAGCTTATCCAGCTCAGGATTGGAATAGCCAAAAACATTAAACGTAGAATTTGAGAGAAAAAGAGGTCGGATGATATCCTCAGGGTCAGGAAAGTTCATCACTCTCCCTAATAAAACCAAATAGGGTTTTTTATGGCTCCTTATCTCCTCAAAAGTTTTATAGTAACTTGTTCTCAGTTTTATTCCCAAAGAGTCAAGCTGCTCTCTTAGTGCTCTGTAAATTTTATTCTTTAACTCCGATCTCGGAAAATCAAGAAAAAGGGTAAGAGAAGGGAATTCCTCCCTGATTGTAAAACCAGCCTTTCGAAGCATCCTTCTTGCCTTTTCAAGATCATAGCTCATTTCATCATCCCGAGGGAAAAAACCTGTCAATCTGGGAGGGATATAATTGTTTGTTACCTGACGCACATACCTCATATCATATGTATCTCGAGCAATATCTCTCTTGTTGAGGGCGTATGAGATGGCTTTTCTGACCATTGGCCTATCAAATGGAGGAATATGGCAGCTCATCCCCAGAAATATCTGGTGAAGAGAGCCATCTTGGAAAATCTGATAACCTGATTTAAGCAATTTATCTGAAAGGACCGGAATGGATTCTATTTCTCCCTTTAAAAAATTATCAAGCGTAAAAAGAGGACAGAATTCCACCGCTTCTAAACGGGGTTTCGCTCCGAAATATTCCTCGTTTCTTTTTAGCCTCACGCCGGCAATATCCAATCTTGTAGTCCTCACCCAATAGTCAAACATAAAAGGTCCAGTACCCGATGGCTTTGAAAAAAATCCTTTTCCCTGTTTGAGGACAAGATTACGGGGAAGGATTTTGCAAAAATGCATACTCATTAAATAAAGCGTAGATACAAAAGGTTTTTCCAAGTGAATTTCGAATTTGTATTTATCTAATACTTTAAATCCTTTCACCTCTCCTGTTTTTCTCTCTCGGAAATCTTTAGCTCCCTCCACTCTTGAAAGGAATAATTGGAAGCTGGGAGAGTCTATCTCTTCATCAAAGAGCCTCTCAAAAGAATATTTTACATCTTCTGCCGCCAGTTCCCCACCATGATGAAACTTAACTCCTCTTCTCAAATAAAATGTGTATTTCTTTCCATCCGGAGAGATTTCCCAGTAATCTGCTAAAGACGGCACAATATTCAGGTTCTTGTCCACCCTGACCAATCCATCATAGATTTGCTCTATAACAAAAATGTGGGCCTCTGGGCTTGCTGGATCGAGCTGTGTACTAAACTCACTCTCAAAGGATTTCACGCGAAAATCGCCGCCGTATTTCTGCTCTATTTTTTCCTGCTCTTCCCAATAATTAAACAACGGAATTGAAAGAGCCATAAGAAAGATGATGTTTATAACGACAACCCTGCTGAATATTTTTGCCATTTTGCTTCTAATCATAGATAATTATTAATTTAAAAGCAAATTTTGTACCAACCCACAAGATAATTAAATTTATTATAATGAATACGTTAGATTATTTTCAGCCGAATAAACGAAATTTCCAGATGTAAATTTACTTTACATATGTTTTAAAGTTTATCTGAGTTTGTTTAAGTTTATTTAAGTTTATCTAAGTTTGTCTCCCCCCGTCATTGCGAGGTGCGAAGCACCGTGGCAATCCCATTCAAAGGCGCTACACGTTGGAATTGCCACGCTTCCAGAGGGAGCTCGCAATGACAGGCAAGACAAACTAAAGGGCAAGACAACGCCTTGCTGGCAAGACAATAAGGCAAGACATTAAAATGAGTTTAGTCCGTTTCTCGGTTAGTCTGTTAGTCTGTTATTTAATTAAAATATTTAACAGATAAACCGACTAACTGATTAACTGACTAACAGAAATCAGTTTTTAGTTTATCTCGCTCCTCACTCCTTACTCCTCACCATAATTAGTTTTGAATTAAACGGAATAGACTGAATAGACGGAACAGACGGAATAGACAGTCATTTTGTTTTGAGTTTTGCGTTTTACGACTTACGGCTCACGACTTACGATTATTTGAGTTATTTAGCTATTTCACAGACTTTCTTAAAGACCCGCATGAGGTTTCCGCCCCAGATTTTCTGAATATCTTCCTCAGAATAGCTGCGGCGGAGAAGTTCCTCTGTAATATTAGACATTTCGCTTACATCATCACATCCCTCGATTCCACCGCCGCCGTCAAAATCCGTTCCTATGCCTACATGGTCAACTCCTATTAAATCAACCACAAAATCAATATGGTCAACAAGGTCTTTGAGAGTAGCTCTTTCCGCTGTGTATTTCTCAATTATTTCAGTATATTCCTTCCTGATTTTTTCCTGGAGAGCTTCATCCTTGACTTCTCCTAAGGAGCCAAAGGAGCCATATTTTTCCCTAAGTTCAGCAATGGCCTTTTCTCTCTCTGGATTTGGCTTTGATTCTTTCACAAAGCTTGAAACAAAACAGATTTGAATGACTCCGCCGTTAGCAGTTAAAGCCCTGAGCATTTCATCCGAAAGATTTCTTGGGTGATTGCATAGGGTACGAACACTGGAATGTGAAGCAATCACTGGCACCTTAGTGAGTTCAACCACATCAAAGAAGGATTTATCAGAAATATGAGAAACATCGATCATGATGCCCAAACGGTTACATTCTGCGACAACTTCTCTGCCGAAATCACTTAAGCCGTTATCCTCGGGATTGCGCCTATCTGTAGAAGAATCACAGATATCATTATCCGATCCATGGCAGAGGGTAATATAGCGAACGCCTCTTTCATAAAATTTTTCTACCAGAGAAATATCTTTTCCGATGGGATATCCGTTTTCCATTCCGATAAAAGCCGCTCTTTTACCTTCTCTTTCTAAACGATAGGCATCTTCAGGAGTAGTCGCCAGTCCAACTAGGTCAGGATAATCCTCATACATTTTATGAATGGCATCTATCAAAAGGTCAGCCCTTTCCTTGGCCTTAGCACGCCCTTCAGGTGTGAGAGCACCCTGATCCACAAAAGCGGCAAAAAACTCAGCATCCAGTCCACCCTCTGCCATCCGGGGGAGATCGATTTTCCCGCTTCTTCTCTGGCCTGGCTCATGACGTTGCCCTATATCCCACTCTCCCCTGGCCATCTGCATGGGCGTATCGCAGTGAGTGTCAACCGTAAGAACTTTATCATGGATCTCTCTGGCCCTGGCCTTTAATGCTTCCTCATCCTGTTTTGCAGTGCAAGAGGATTGGCAAAAAGTAAAACTTAATAAAATAATAACAAAGGGAATGATTACTTTTGCTTTCATTTTACATCCTTTCCTTTTTTAATTTTCTCGTTTCTTCCCAAATTGTATAGATACGAGCTAATGTTATATGAATAATTATAAAATTCCAAATTATACAGGGGGTCGCGTCTCAACATTTGACATATTTGAATTCATTTCTCTTTTATTATATTGTAAATACCGCTTTAGAAAAATAGAAACCATAAGAATGAGTCTTTTTCGCTGGACAATATCTTTAACCAAACGCAGGATAAGAAATTATTTCTCAAAAAATAATGTTGAATGAAGATTAATAACAACTCTTATAACTCGGTAAAACAAAAAATTGAAAAAAAACCTTCTTGGGTAAGAACATTAATATTCGCTCTAGAAATTTCTCTTGTTATCTCGCTGCTCATAATATGGTTCAGCTCTGAGAGTCTTCAGACAAGCAAAAACCTATGGGTTCTCTTCTTCTTCAGTTTTCCTGGGGAGTTTTTAATCCCAATCGTTCCTCACGAACCTGTGCTCATTTTATTTGGCAAATTCCATCCACCATTAACCGTTGCCTTTGTGGCTATAGTAAGCACATTAATGACTGAGGCAATCAATTATTCAGCCTTTAATTTTATTTCTGATACTAGCTCTTTCAGAAAAATTCGTCACAAAAAAGCTGTTGAAAAAATTATCAATCTTTTTAATAAGGCACCTTTTCTTGCAGTCTGGATTGCCGGATTGACGCCTATTCCATTCTATCCTTTTCGGTTCTTAGTAGTCATTGCTCGCTATCCATTGATAAAATATCTACTTGCCGTCTTCCTCTCTAGAACTCCGCGATTCTTTATTCTCGCTTTCGCAGGCAATATTATTAAAATCCCTGATTATTTGTTGATTATTCTTTTTATAGGCATCACTATCTTAATTAATTATCCCGTTGTTAGTCATCTGTTGAAAAAAAGACGAAAAAACAAAAAAAGCGCCTCCTGATTATTGCCCTATTCCGTATATTTTGGCATAATATAAGTCAGTCATTCAGTTGTCAGGATAAATATTGGATGTTTGAAGATAATCCTTCTGTTTTAAGCGAAAAAAAAATTTCTTGTATAATAAATCCCATTGCAGCTAATAAAAAATGGAAGAGAAGAAAGTTTCTCAGAAAATACCTTCATGAAAACTTACCAGGCCAGATCATCGACAGCCATAAAGACAAAGCATACACTATCCAAACAGCAAATAAACTGAGTTTGGATCATGATATAATTGTAGCTGCAGGAGGAGACGGAACAATAGTCGATGTCATACAAGGAATCACAGAATGCGGACGAAAAAAAGATATCGCCTTAGGAATCATTCCTTTAGGAAGTGGCAATGCTTTTCGAAAATCGCTCGGCATTCCGAAGAATGTAAAAAAATCCATAAAACTTATCGCTGAAGGCAATACTAGAGAAATCGATCTTATCAATATCGAAGGCAAAGCAGCCACCTTTGCCAGTATAGGAGCTACAGCCCAGGCAACTCTGGTAAGTCATCGAAACAATGTTCCTGGATTCTTCGGCTATTTTCTGGTATCAAGGATAATGCTGATATATCGCAGAAAAGAGTTAGAAATAGAGCTTGTCGACGGCATTGATGACTCGGGTAAACATTTTGATGAAAAAATCTTTAAACTGAAAGTGTTCGACTGTATTATTGGAAAAACAAACTACTTCGGATATAGCTGGAAAATCGCACCAAAAGCAAAAATTGATGATGGCTTCATCGATATCACTTTCTTTGAAACAACCGCATTAAAGTATTTATTCTGCTTTCCTCTCATTTATTTGGGGATTTTCCAAAAAACTCAGAAACATTTTAAAGCAAGAAAAATGATTCTCCGTGGGAAAAACATGCCTATACAATATAACGGAGAAGCTCTTGGGATAAAAGATAAAATCGAACTAAAAGTTCTACCTCGAGCCCTTAATATAATTGTACCTATGAATAAATAAGAGGTTACCTGAGTTTGTTTAAGTTTGTCTAAGTTTGTCTGGGTTTATCTAAAACAGTGACTCAGTAACTCAGTGACACAGTTAATAATAAAAGCAAGACAACCTTCGTGGCAAGACAAAGAAGCAAAACAAATAAGCTTTATTAATGATCTCTTTTCTTCTCGTTTCCCCAAAGCTTTTTATTGCCCTTCATCCTTCTCCATGCATCTCTCCATATGTGAATTTCCACAGGGCCAATCGCAGGCAAATTCTGCCGCTCTTCCTTAGGCCTAATCTCAGGGAAAGGCTTATGCGGTTCCTTTTGATACCAATAGGCCACAGTGACTAAATCAAATGTCAAGCAGTTGTTGTGACCATGCTCGATTGTAGCTCTTAAGGACTCGTTGAAAGCAATAGGGGATTCAAGAAAAAACCGGTAACAATGTGTTCGCCCAAGCCATCCTGTTTGGTTATTGACTCGGGCATAACCAAAAAATGGATGCAGGTATATTTCTTTGGGACACCAAGAAGAATTGAAAAAATCCTCTGTGCCAGTACCATGAAGAGAAGGCGGCCACTTTTCCCCGTCTATAAAAAACATGTCATCCCCTTCTCCGTACCACATGGGTGAAGGACTGTCCATATAATAATTAATGCCCACAAAATGACCTTTTCCTTTGATATCAGCAATTACATAGTTCCGCTCTCCGTCTGTGTTCGCTTCCTGCTTTCCTAAGGTGCTCCATTCATTCTCACCTTCAGGAAGTGGCTCTGTTAGTTCTCTGTTCCAGAAGGCATGAAATCTTCCCAAGTCAGGGCTTATGGCCTCGTGTTCTTCATAATCAACGTAATAGTAGAAGGCATTAATTTGCTCATCCGATTGATTTTCAACAGTAATCATGGCTCCATCGCTAAAAGGCATCGGAAAATAGCAATTCAATGCGTTGCCTTCTTTTGGAGCTACTGCTAAAGGGAGAGTTACCATGTTATACTTTTCTCCCCAGCCCTGTCCGAAGAAATCACCTATGGGACATTCGACACTCGGACTTTTCTCTCCGTCCCAATACATCCGCAAAATTGCATTGCGCCTCAGCATTGGATCTTTGCACGATATGGTGATCCAGATGTGTTTTATGATTCCTGCTCCCTTGATTCGAGCAATCTCAGCGGTCTCTCCAGGCTTTATCACCAAGCGATCCGCATTTTTTCCGCTTCTATCAAAGCTCGATATTCTCTTCGACTGATAGTTTTTCAAAGTGGCAATATTATCCATAAGAGAATTTGACAGAATCTTCTCCTTGGAAAACAAGAAAGACATTGTAAGAAAAGAGATAATACACATTAAAAAAAACAACTTTTTAAAACCCATCACTCCTCCTTCCAGAATCTTGTATTATGCATTAATTCTAAAAAAGAAAGAATTTGCCTGGAATAAATTTTCGATGCATCATAAGGCAGGTATGACCTGCATTAATGCCTCTATAGTAGAACCAGGAAAGATGCGACCAGCAAGTCTCTCGATATCTAAAATGGATTTATACTCCTCTTTTCCATAAAAAACAGGAATTTTATTGGCTATCTTATCATACATATCCGCAAGTGCAATGATACTGCTTCCAATGGGAATTTCATCCAGATTTTTATCCAAGATATCCGCTTCACGCACATAGTAGCGCGAATAATAATGCAGAATGGGCTCTATTTCTTTCAAAAGAGCGGCTGTTGTCTTCAGCATCACCTTTTCTCTATCACTAAGTTGTCTTTCAGGAAGCTTAATGTCCGTTTCCATAAAATCGGCAACCTCCTCAAAAAAAGGCAGAATGGAACGCAAATCTCCTGCTTCATAAAGCAAGGCTGCGGATTTTATATTTTCTACTTCTCGTATGTCAAGGCCTACTGTTTTAGCAATTTTTCCTGCAAGAAGAGATACTCTGAGCGACCTGGGTTTTATCTCATCAGCGACTTCTAGATATTTGAGTAAGATTTCAAGAACACCAACATAGGCACTTCTCAGGTTTTTGAGCTTACTCTCTCTTTGCTCAGAAACCATCCCGATAATTGCTCCGGTTAAAATTAAGAAGCTCCCCCAAGCAAGAAGATTGATAACCTCATCAAAAGAGAATCCTGTTCCTAAACTGGATAGAAGATGAAAATATGACAGATATAGGACAACAAGAAGTACACAAAAGATCCCGGTTAGTACAGCTTTTCTTTTCCCTAGAAAATAGCCAGAAAGGATTACTGGAAGGAAGAAAAAGTTTAAAAAAGAAAATTTATAATGGACAAGAAAGGCAATGGCCAGGATCCCCATGACTATCAAGATAACCAGAGCTACTTCAAAGTGCTCTAGCAAGAAGGATTTAATTTTTCTCATTTTTTTATCCTTCTTGTGGAACCCCTCCTAGTAAAACTAACCCTTTCCTTAAATTTAATAGAGAAAAAAACTAACAAATTAAGTCTCATTAAATTCTAACAACTTTAGATTTTATACCACCCACAGAAACCTAAGTCAATAGAATAAATGCAGAAGTAAGCATCTCCATTTACCTTATTAGCAAAGGTTAAAGAAAACAGTTAATCTGTTAATCTGTTTGTCAGGTTTATCTGGTTTATTTGGTTTATTTGGTTTGTTTGGTTTATTTGGTTTATTTGGTTTGTTTAAGTTTGTCTGAAACAGTGACTCAGTTACCCATATAACAATAAAAGCAAGACAAACTCAAAACTCAGAGCTGATTTCTGTTAGACTGTTATTCGTCTCCCTGTCTCCTAGTCTCCCCCTCTCCCAGTCGTTCCTTTTATATTGAAAGCATGATGGGATTGCCACGCTCCCTCCGGGAGCTCGCAATGACAGGCAAGACAAATTTGGTTTAAAGTTTAATGTTTAAGGTTTAATGTTATTTATTTTTTGCCTTAAACCTTCTACTTTAAACCTTCAACCAGTTTTTAGTTTTGCGCTTTATGTTTATTAATATTTGGGCATTAAAATCCATTAAGATTAGCGTCAGGGGAATATGCTATAATTCTTTGAGAATATAATTTTTGAATCCTGGAGGAGTCATGAAGAAAATTTTGATTCTATTGATAAGCTCATTTTTTATTTTATCAGGCTGCGCATTCCACTTTCACCTCGATCTTCTAGGGAAAGAGCAAATCAAAGAGGTTATCCTTATCAAAAGCAAGGCTAAAGAGAAAATCCTCATCCTCGATGTCTCTGGCATCATCGGAAGTTCTCTGAGGCCAGGATTCCTCCAAAGGGAAGGGGATCTTCTTTCTCAAGTCTACTACAGGCTGGAGAAAGCTTCTGAAGACAAAATGGTGAAGGGAGTGATCCTTCGACTGGATACCCCAGGAGGAGAAGTCACAGCCAGCGATATACTCTACAATGAAATCATTAAATTTAAGGAAAGGACAGGCATTCCAGTTGTAGCTCTAACAATGGGCTTAGCCGCCTCTGGAGGCTATTATATCGCTTCTGCCTGCGATTACATCATCGCCCATCCTTCAACAATTACAGGAAGTATTGGCGTTATTTCCATTTTTCCCAACCTTCAGGAACTTTTTACAAAAATCGGGATAAAAGTTAATGTTATTAAATCAGGAAAGATGAAAGACTCAGGAAGCACTTTTAGAGAACTGACAGAAGAAGAGAAAGCGGTGTTTCAGGGAATAGTTGATGAGTTCTACCATAAGTTTCTGGATGTAGTATATGAACGGCGAAAAAATTATCTTTCCCTTGAAGAGCTTAAAAAAATCGCAGATGGGCGAGTTTACACAGCACAGCAAGCCTATAACCTCAAACTGATAGACGAAATCGGCTACTTTGATTCAGCTCTGAAAAAAATTCTTTCGTCTGCCTCTTTGAAAGATGCAAAGGTAATTGCCTATACCTACTATCCTAATACAAAAACCAATATCTATGCTTCCCATTTAAAAAACCCAAATATTATGGAAGGAAAAGACTTCGAGAAGATTTTTCGATCATTAAAAAGCGGTTTTTATTATCTATGGCTACCACAACTCACGAACTGACAAATCTATTTCGTTTGTCTGGTTTGTTTAAGTTTGTCTCCCCCTATCATTGCGAGGAGTGAAACGACGCGGCAATCCTCTGTTGCGAGCGAAGCGTGGCAATCATCCTGTAGCGCCACACATTGGGATTGCTTCTCCCTTCCAGGGATCGCATGTATGAAAGCGCTGCATATGTCAATAGTTAAAATGGTTAATAATCAAATATATTCTCCTTTATTCTTTAGAATAAACATTTCGTCTCATATGCTCAAATACCTTTTCGTCAAATGCATGTATACGCCGTCTCTGCGGCATGAGCG
>Ga0209979_1000364_pt1 | contig 63641 bp, 71 predicted proteins | sample AnhtaG_FD_183114 | JGI IMG/M metagenome (GOLD analysis project Ga0209979, IMG submission 183114) | Deep subsurface microbial communities from Anholt, Denmark to uncover new lineages of life (NeLLi) - Anholt_01485 metaG (SPAdes) (version 2) | ecosystem: Environmental > Aquatic > Marine > Oceanic...
CCGGGGGCGACAGCAGGTTGAAGGCCAGATTGACGATCTTGCCAGACAAGCTGAGAGGAGGTGCATGGCCGTCGCCAGTTCGTGCCGTGAGGTGTCCTGTTAAGTCAGGCAACGATCGAGACCCACACTCTCTGTTGCTACCAAGGAAAGTTTCCAAGGAGCACTCTGGGAGGACTGCCGTCGATAAGACGGAGGAAGGAGTGGGCCACGGCAGGTCAGTATGCCCCGAATCCCCCGGGCCACACGCGTGCTGCAATGGCCGGTACAATGGGTTCCTACCCCGTGAGAGGAAGGCAATCCCGAAAACCGGTCGTAGTTTGGATCGAGGGCTGCAACCCGCCCTCGTGAAACTGGAATGCCTAGTAATCGCGTGTCATTAACGCGCGGTGAATACGTCCCTGCTCTTTGCACACACCGCCCGTCGTTCCACTCGAGTGAGCTCTGGGTGAGGCGCGGTCCTTTGTGGCTGTGTCGAGCCTGAGGTTTGCAAGAGGGGAAAAGTCGTAACAAGGTGGCCGTAGGGGAACCTGCGGCCGGATCACCTCCTATGTAAGCAAGCTTTGGGTGTGGGTTGGAGGGGTAAGAAATTGCGTGTGTACTAAACCTAATACATTGTTTTCTCCAAAAAAAGAAGGTAGCTGTTCACATAGTTCGTTTAATCTTTCTCGAGAGTGCGTGTATTCACCGCTGATGAGTCAGGATCTTCTGCCTTGTTACATGCTAGATTTGTGAGGATGAAGCTTCAGTTATTGCAGTTGATTGATGGAGATTGATGCTTTCTCTTCCATACGCTCAGCTGCATACTCTGTTAATTCTCTGAATTGTTTCTCGTTCAAAACGTGCTTTGCTCGTGCAAGTATCTCCAGACTCACTTCTTTGAAAACCATATCAGCACATCTAGCTTTGCTGTCGTCAATTAATTCTTTGCAAGCCTGGAGTAAAACATTGTTCAAGTTTTTCACCTATGTAAAGTCAGGTGGAAAAAACCATTAACCTTTACGACTCTAGAATCCGAATTCTCAATCTTACATTTCAAGTCTCAGTTTGATATCAGTCGTTAATGCTTCAGTGTATTCAGAGTGATCCATGTTTTCTTCCGAAGTATAACGAGTTATCATTTATGATGAGGAACTAAGCATAGAAACCTTAGTGGATTTTTTCCCACATTTGCGAAATGATGTATGATATTTGGTGGAATGAATACTACGTAACCAGGCTTGACTTTTCTTTGCTGATTGCCGCACACCACCAAGCACTCTCCTTCCAAAACGAATACTTCATGTTCCCACGAATGAGAGTGGTGGGGAGAATGACCTTCTGAAGCCATTTCGAAACAGCGCATCGCAAAGTTTGGGGCACCATCATCACGAGTTATCAACCAACGTACCTTCACGCCTTCAGCGTCCTTCTCCAGAACCTTGTCCTGTGTCACTTTGGAATAATGTACTGCTTTGAAGTCCATAATATCACAAGTCAAAAAGAAAACGCTGAATATTTAAATGTAGCTAGAAGTGATAAGTGATATATCGGTTTTTGACATATTCTCGAAGGAGAATAGCGACTTAAATGTTGAAAGTGTATTTTTCTTATAGAACTGTTCTCTAGAGAGGTTATCTAGTGTGGTCAGAAAAGGTGTAGCTGTCTGGGTCTTAGGGTCCCTAACTTTCCTTGCAGGGTTGCATTCCCTCGACAGTTTTTTATGGTTGACAGGCGTTGAAACGGAACCTTTTCTTCTGTCCTTTTATCCATTTTCAAGTCTCTTCGATGGCATTGATCCAGTAATCTATCTAATTTGTGCAGTTCTTGCAACCTTCTTGCTTTGGGGAGGAACTACTGTGATTGCAATGCGAAGTCCTATTGAAACTTTCTTGGGGAAAGTCTTGGAGGATGGAAAGAAGGAAAACCAAGCTGAAGTGGAGTTCTTAGAGGCGAAAACAAGTATTCTAGAAATGATGAGTGAGACCTTGGCAAATAACAGCAAGTCCTTGGCATCTTTGCGAGATGTTACTTTTGGAGTGCGTAGTGAGGTGTTGAGACTCCAGTCCATGTATAAAAATGTTGAAGGGTTAGGTGCAGATGTTGAAGAAATCAAGAAGATCATGAAGGAATTAGAAAAAGAGATTAAGAATCATAAAATGTGTCCAGCTTGCGGACGAGATGTTTTAACAGAGTTTAGACTTTGCCCTTACTGTGGAGAAAACCTGCTGAAACCTTTGACTAATAGCAGAGAACCCTTGTTAGCCACTCGCCCTGTAATACCACGAGAAAGAGGAAGAAAAGTTAACCAGTTTATGACATAGGTGTAAAGTGTTTTATACAGATGTCTAATCTATGATGTCAAGTCGGCACGAATTTTCGGTGCGGATCTTGTTTCATCAATCGATTAAGCTTCTGAGTGGTTAAGCCCGTGATCTTATCACCATAGATCTCGCATCGAGCCTGGTGGGTAATATCGTCTGGATTGCGGACTACGATCTCAGCCTGACTATATGATGGCAACATTACTTGTACATGGAAAGATTTTTGTTTTTCCCCTTTTTTCACTACAGTTTTTTCTCTAGTTTCAGTTATTCCATATCCGTGTTTTTCTAGTGATTGAACAATTTTTTTTGGGTTCCTAGCCAAGGTACTTATATCAATGTCGCTGCTGTGATGAATGGTTCCTCGCCATACACTTCCGACCAAGACAGGACTGAAGTCTTCAAGAGCCTTCATTATCTGCAGGGCTTCTCTTCTCATCTGAACAAGTCTTTTTTTTCTACTCTTACCTTCCTTTTCTTCTGCAATTCTGTCGAGTTCATCTGCAATCTCTGCGTTGCTTGGCAGAATATTGACACTTAGGTTTTTTGCAGCACGAAGTTTTGATTGTCTATACTCTTTCTCTTGCTGGGAATAGAGCAACTCAGCTGCTTCTTGTGCAACACGTTTCCGTCGCTCTTCTCGGGAACTGTCGTGCACGTTGTCCCTCATCATCTTTTGTGGGATAGCTTCACTTTGCAGGTACAACGATCTTGGGAGGTTGGTGAATAAGTTTAGATTTCCTAATTCCTACATGTCGCAGAGGTGCAACCTTTTTAGCTTTGTTATATATATCTGAGGCGATCTTGCCCAGCACCATTTCTTGTGCAAATTGGTCAAATGAAAGTACAGTAGCTTTTTCCTCCACGATGTGTCTCATAATTTCTCGTATCCCCATCTCTTGGGAGGTTTTTACCCGACTCAGAGTGAATGCACTAACTGCAACTCTTACTCTATATCCATCTTTTGTCGTAATGTTTAGAAAAGTATCAACTCGAGTTGTTCTACGCCGGACAAGACTACGTAAATAGTCCCGACTATATTCGTGTCCTCTAAATACGGTTCGCGCAGCTTTGTCTTCCATATCAGTTACTTGAAAATACATCTTTAGATACTGGTGGGCGAAGTCGTTTGTGATATCATATAATGTGGCTTCTGTGACTCGTCCAATAAGTCTTTCTGGATCATCTGCGGGAACAGCGCCTAACTCGACTTTGCCGAAGTAGTTCGGTGTCGTAACAGTGTACCACTCTTTACTCCGCCATTTATCACGAACACGTCTTTTGCGTTTGGACACAATCTAGCCCTCGTGCTTCTTCCAGAAGCATCATTCGGGTATTAAAAGATTTAGTGTTCCTCCAACTTTGCTAGACCACTCATGTGTTTCGAGAGTATTCCAGGGATAAGGACTGAACCATCCTTTTGTTGATTTTGTTCAAGTATTGCTAACATAGTTCTGCTGGTTGCGACAGCTGTGTTGTTTATCGTATGTACAAAACCTTTCGGTGCTTGTCCCTCTTTTTCCCTATAGCGGACATTTAAACGTCGGGCTTGATAGTCCGTACAGTTTGAGTTAGAGCCAACTTCTCTATAGACGCCGTCAGCCATCCAGATATTGATGTCAAACTTTTTCGCAGCTAGAGATCCGATATCTCCTGTGCAGACGTTCACAACTTTGTGGTGTAATCCCAGAGTTTGATATAGTTCCTCGGAATTTTGCTGCAGCTCTTCGTGGAGTGCCCACGATTGCTCAGGGAGGCAAAAAATAAATTGTTCAACCTTGTTGAATTGATGCATTCTGAACAATCCCTTTGTGTACTTCCCATGTGCACCTACTTCTTTCCGAAAACAAGGGCTAACTCCAACAAGCTTGATCGGTAAATTATCCTTTAACAGAACTTCATCCATAAACATTGCCGCTAAAGGATGCTCAGATGTGGCAATCATATACAAGTCTTCGTTTTCAACTTTGTACATGACGTCTTCAAAATCCGTCAAGTCTGTTACACCTTCATAGGGTCTTCGTCTCATCATGAAAGGTGGTTGAACAAGTAAGTATCCTTTCTTAACCATGAAATCTATGGCGTAGTGTTGCAACGCCAAATCGAGCAGCACCCCATTCCCTTTGAGATACAAGAAACCGTGTCCTGCAACTTTGGCTCCTCTTTCGTCGTCCAAGATATCCAACCGCCGTGCTATCGAAAGATGATCTTCTGGTTTGAAATCGAACTCAGGAGGGCTTCCCCATGTTCTAGTCTCCAAATTGTCTCGTTCATCTTTCCCGATAGGTACAGAGTCGTGCAAGATGTTAGGTAATCTCATCAGAATATCTCTATTCTCTTCCTTTATCGCCTTGACCTGGCGCTCAAGGCCTGCGATCTTCTTCTCCAACTTTCGACCCTTCTCAACTGAACTCGTCACCTGCTTTCCAGCCTTTTTCAAAGCTGCAATCTTATGAGTGATCGTATTTCGTTCATGCCTAAGCTCATTCGTCTTACTCAGAATTCGACGCCACTCATGGTCAAGGGTCAGTAATCTATTCAACATTTGAATGTCCTCGTCGTTGCCTCGTCTCTCTAAGTTTAGTCGAATAGTTTCCGGATGTTCCCGAATCAATTTAATGTCCAGCAAGGCAATCAAAGGTTCCTTGACATAATCCACTTTTTAGCTTTGTGCATAAGATCACGTCGCACACGAAAACGCAAGTTTAGGTGTAACATAGATTATCTAATACCGTTGTTACTTGATTGGGATTGATAGAAGTTGAATTTTCCCTTTGTTTCTCATTTCTTCTACTTCTGCGAGATTTTCGGAGACACCTGTATTTTTATATGCTTGGATTAGCTAGTTTACGTCACAATTCGATAATCATTCGTGAAAATTGTGGAGTCATTAGCAGATCATGAATTGTCATAAGTCCTCTTTTCTGATGGTTGGAGCACTTGAAAAGTCTTTTCCGCTACGGAAATACAAGCTAATAGATCATCCAGAGTTGATAGAAAAGTATTCAGTGTTCTTTCACAAAAAACTGAGGTTTTGAGTATACAACCACATCTTTTGGTTTTAACCTCTAAACCAGGTGGAACGACATTATTGTCAGGTGAAATCGCTTTGTCGATGGATTTTACCTCGCTTCTGGTGCCATACTGAAAAAAGAACTCAGCCTTTAGTTTCAAATTCTTCCTTCCTTTTTTGTACAAGCTCGTCAGTCAGCCTAAGAAAGGCTTCAATATCTTTTCCATGGATTTGAGCTCCCGCAGCAATATCATGTCCTCCACCTTTGCCTTCAAATTTTTCAGCTGCTTCACGCATGATTTCCCCCAGGTTTAGCCCTTTGCTTGTCATCATGTCCACTGTTCTCGCTGATATCTTGATTGTGTCCTCTGCCGCCATTGCGTATGCTATAACTGGTTTATCGGGTTTTTTGAGATTGGTTGAAAGGATTGATGAGAGAGTGCCGATTATCTTTTCATTAATGTAATTTTCGCCTCTAACTACATAGATGGCTCCCAGTTCCTCAATACGATCTGGTGTCTTAGTGAGCCAGCTTAAGTACTCCGTGATAGTCTGCCGGTATTCCTTCAGGACTTTTTCAGCTTTATCTAGTGCAGCCCCTCGATCGCCCATGCAAATGGAGACGCCTAGACCTGCTGTTCCCATGCGACCGGTAGCGTTCAACAGTAGAGAGAATTCCCGAGCATCTCTTAAAGGAGTCCAAGGCTCCTCGTTCACAAGCGTGTATACAGAGCCCACTAAAGCGGTAGCATTTCCATGGTAGCCCTTGGAAACTAGGTGGTCTGAGAGCTCTGAGCATAATCTCTGTTTTTCATCTTCAGAAAGATCTCTAAGAGCCCGCCATTTGTCGCCGGTCTTTAGGTTTATTCCTAAGTTTTGAAGAAATGCGACACTTTTGTCTTCTTCACCACTTATTCCAGGCAAAAAGGGGCTAGTGGTATAGGCTAAAGCCTTGTGTATAGGACGTGTTTCTCTTCCAAAGAACATTAGATCTTTTTCGACTTTTACAGATCCTTCAGATATGGCATCAGCTACTATAGCTTCATTTAATCCTCCCAGAGATTTTTGCACATATTTGTCTTGAATATCTCCTAAAGCGCCAACTATTGCAATGGGAGCTAAGTTTCGGCAGGCATCATTTATGTTCTTGGCAACTAGATACGTTACACCTGATCCGCTAATACTCCTGGATCCATCGATTCCATGGAGATGAGGGTTAACTTGAATAACATTGGCAGAAGCTTCGCCTACAAGTTGATGGTGGTCAAGGATTATGATCTTGTTCTTTGAGACATTCTCACTCAGGATGTTTAGATAACCACTACCTAGATCAGCCAGTATCGAAAGATCAGGGTCATCTGATTTAATTTCCGAAACTATCCTTTTATCGACCCATTGCTGAATTCTCACGCGGAATTTGGCGCCAACGCTCCACAGAGCTCTCGCAAGAATTCCAGCTGCGGCTAGACCATCAGCGTCCAAATGAGAAACAACGTGGATAAACCCGTCTTCACGAATGCATTGGGAGATATTTCTTGCTGCTTCAGATGCATCATCCATGAAGGCTTCTATGGCTTTTTCTCCTCTCGCCATGTCAAACCCTAAACTATATGATAGAAGCAGCTTTGGGGTCATATTTCCAGTCAGATGATAGAACGCTTCTTTTCTTGTAATATCTGGATAATTTATAAATTCGTGATTCTACGACTTGTAACGCTCTTTTGTTGTGTAGGTCCATTTTATTTCTCTCCATGTGTGTGGTGAGTTTGGATGCCTTTCTCAGAAGCATATCTAAATCCTCGGGAATGACAGGCGCAAGATCTGCTTCTTTCAGCAGATGAGTTATGCTTTTTCCAGTTATTGGTTTCGACAAGGGAATTCCATGTTGATCTCGGAGTATTGTTCCTATTCTGCTCGGGGACTGGCCTTCTCGGGTTAGTTTGATTACGAGAGCCTCAACTTCTTCAGGTTCATATCTACACCAAGATGGTTTTCTCTTGCTTACTGGACGTATTGAGTGTGATCTTCCCTTTTCCTTTTTGGGCAATGCTTTTGTCCTCCCAAGGCTCTTTCTACCACACAATGCAGATATTTAAAACTTCTGAGAACTAAGGTTTTTGCACAAACCATTTGGCGAATTTTTGGAAAGCAATGGATCGATGAGAGCAAAGATTCTTTTCTTGAATCGTCATCTCAGCGAAGGTCTTCTCAAAGGAAAGAGGACGAAATACGGGATCGAAGCCAAATCCTTCCATACCCCGCCACTCTTCAACGATTTCTCCCTCAACCTCCCCGATGAAACATTTTGATTCATCAACTGATTGATCGAAAAAAGCGACAACGGATCTGAATTTCGCTTCCCTATTGACCACATCTTTCATCAACCTAAGAATTCCACGATTTCCAATTGTTCTAAAAATATACGAAGAATAAGGTCCTGGAAAGTTTTTCAGAGCTTCAATAAATAAACCAGCATCCTCGACTACTGATGGTAAGTTACATTTTTCAAACGCTTCCATTGCACTTGTCTTCGCGATAATCGAGATTTTATCATCTTGGATTTCTGTTTTTTGCACCTTCTTCAGCATTGCAGTTGCGATTCCAAACTTTCCTAAAACTCTCCTGGCTTCACTAAATTTGTGAATGTTGCTTGTTATGAGAAATGCCACCTTATGTCCCAGGAGTTTTGTCATGTTAACCATCGTGGAAAACTATTTAGTTATTCTGAGTCCAGCACTTCATGATTTCAGTCATGCTTCCTTTCAGAAATATATCTCCCACGCATCTCAATTTCATCTATCTTTTCTGACACTTCCTTAGTTATCTTTCCTCCGACTTGTCTCGAGTATCCTTCTAAGACTGCTTGAAAGCAATCCTCTGCGTGGATAAAATGGGTGCTTTGCAATGCACGTTTCATAAGATGGAGATCAATGCCCTTAGCTTCCAATTCTGTTGTTTTCTCTCCAAGACCAAAGTCTACAAAGACGATATCATCAGAAGGTGTGAGTATCATGTTTGATGTAGTAAGATCACCATGAATAATACTATTAGAGTGAAGAAGCCCAATGAGTTCACCAATTTTCTTGCTCAAGATTTGTCGTTCATCAGGAGTAAGATTGTTAAGAACCTGTTTTATTTGTAATCCTTCCACAAACTCCATTGCGATATTTGAGTTATTAAGGTCAACCATAAGTATAGTTGGAGTTGGGACTCCAGCTTTTTTTGCGTCATGAATCAGTTGAGACTCTTTAATGGTTCGTCTAGTACGGATTTTCTTGTCCAGCTCAGGAAACCTGTATTTTTTAACGATTCGTCGCTTCATAAGCACCTTCCGCTCTTGCCAATGTTCAAGAAAGATGCTTGCTTCTGCCCCTTTTTTCATCAGAATTTTATTCTTCGACCCATATTGCATCTACTTCTTCGAGCCTCCATTTTAAGTGAACATAGCTCTTCTCCAGAGGTGTAGTTATACCGTGCCTGTAAGCAAGAATACCCGTCCAAGCAATCATAGCGCCATTATCTAGAGCAAATTGCTTTGGAACAGCACAAAAGCGCCTACCATGATCGTTAGCAACAGATTCAAGCATGTTTTGCAGCCGCTTGTTAGCTCCCACACCTCCTGTTAAGAGAATCTCATCTTTTTCAGTATGAGCCAGCGCACGCTCAGTGACTTCCACTAGCATGGAGAATGCCATCTCCTGCACACTGAAACAAAGGTCTTCAATCAAATACTTTTTGCTTTTGAGAAGTCTAACCGAGGCTGTAAGGAGTCCACTGAAGGACAAATCCATACCTTTGACACTATAAGGTAAGTTTATCAGTTTCTTCCCCTTTCTAGCTACCTTCTCAAGGCTAGCACCCAAAGGTTCTCCTTTCCTTTGTACAAAACCAACCTCTCTTGCAAATATGTCTAGACAGTTGCCAACAGCAATATCTAAAGTTTCACCAAAAACTCTGTAGCGTCCAGCGTCGAATGCAGTAACTATTGTATTTCCTCCAGAAACATACAAAGTTATTGGATCCTTAGCTCCTGTTACCAACTTGCCAATTTCAATGTGAGCTACGCAATGATTAACACCAACTAGAGGAACGTTTAGTGTAGATGCCAATACTCTAGCTGATGTTGCCCCGGTGCGAAGACAGGGTCCAAGCCCTGGTCCCTGCGAAAAAGCAACAATGTCAATTTCCCTTGGCTTTATACCTGCTTCTTGAAAGGCCTCATTAATGACGTCTCCTGCAACCGTTGCGTGATGTCTTGCTGCTTCTCTGGGATGGATACCGCCTGTCTCCGGAATGTAAGGGTTAATCACGTTTGCGAGAATTTCGCCCTCGTCAGTCGCTATTCCAACTCCGAAGTCATCAGCAGTGGATTCCACAGCTATACACACTTTCTTGTTTGAAATCTGCTTGCTCAATCCACCGACCACACGTAGACAATGTTATGATCGTTATACAACACACTTATCAGTATATTTTGAATCATCATGATAAAGTATGAGGTTTACACACATACTTTTATTTCTAAATAACCTTATCTTTCTATAAGTACTGGAGGAAACAAATGGATGCCCAAACGCAGCGAATTGGAACATAAGGCTCTACAGTCAATCGCTAACTCTGGCGAGGAGGGAATACCTCAATCAGATCTCTGGAGACACATGAACGCTACAAGCAGAGAAGGTTCTCGAATAGCCTTGAAGTTGGAGAATAAGGGACTAATAAGGCGGGAACGTGAACTCTATGAAGGACGATGGACTTTTCGGTTATTTCCTAACAGAAAGCCTGTATCAATAAATTCAATAATTAACTGTCCCTGCCTTAGCTGTGCAGAAAATATTAGATGTGGAGCTTATGGCGCCAACTCCCCGAACGACTGTGCCCAACTAACAGTCTGGCTAGTAGATCTTATTCAACAACGTAATTGTGTCCAGGGTGACAGTTGAGGTTGCCCAAGGCATGGATAAGACGAAGAAAAAGAGAATACTACTATAGAAGAGCTAAAGAGGAAGAATACCGATCCAGATCAACATACAAACTTTTACAAGCTGTTCGAAAATACTCTTTCATAAAGAGGGGGGACAAAGTCGTGGATCTTGGAGCTGCTCCTGGTGGTTGGCTTCAAGCAACTCGCGAAATTGTTGGAGTAGATGGTTTCGTTCTAGGTGTTGATTTACTGGAGATAGAGCCATTGAGAGATGATAACGTTCTTACCATTACTGGCGACATATCAAATTGTGAAACACTAAGCCTAATAAGGAATGTCTTGCCTTCGCCAGTTGAAGTATTGATATCCGATGTTTCTCCCAAGGTTTCCGGAGTATGGGAAATTGACCATGCTTGCCAGATTGATCTAGCGCGCAGATCCCTATTCTTTGCCCTTGAACTCGTGAGAACTGGTGGCAACTTCTTTGTAAAAGCTTTTCAAGGTGAAATGTTCAAAGATTTCGTAAAGGAAGTTAGCAAACATTTTTGCAGAGTAGAAATTGTTAAACCGAAAGCTAGTCGACCAGAAAGCGCCGAGATCTTTGTTCTCGGTTTTGACCTGAAAGGAAAAGAATAATCCAGAGTTGCTGAGATTTCCATTGTTCATACACGCGCATTGTGAAAGATTAAGTTCGTAATTAACCATCTATATAGAGATGAAGAAAAATTGAAGGTTGTCGCGGCGGATTCAGGTGCTGCTATACTGAATACTCGGTTTGAGCCGATACAGATCGTCTCTACATCTACTGTTCTTGTTGAACCACCATACCGGAGGGCAAGTCGATTCTTGGAGGAGTCAATTTTTGCTCCAGTCGAACATGGACACGCTTTGATAATTCATGAACTAGAGCTTTGCCGAAAACTGCTAAAGGAAACAAGAGCGGATGTTGTTCATTTAGATTTGTCCTTAGGTGGATTATCTGTAGTAGAAATTTCACCAGTTCAACTTAGAGGGAAAGCTCGTAGCAACGTTCTAGCAATTCTGCCACAAATAAGGAAGCTAGCAGCAAGTATTAGACGAGTTCATGGAATTGATGTGTTAGCAATTGGCAAAGAGAGTATTCCGGTGAGAATTGCAGAGTTAACTACCGGAGCCCATGCTATTTTGCACGCTTCATTGAAAACCTTGGAAGAAAATGAGGAGGTGATTTTGGGTTTGCCAACCAAGTGTTATACTAGGTTAACACAGGAAGGAGTTACTCTTCAATCACTGATTCCTGGCGAACATGATGTCGTCGGTTATGCTGAGGACAGTTTGGACCTACTTAAAAAAGTTCATGTCTCTGAAATTCTGAATCCCTGCGCAAGAGGGTTTCGTGCACTGAAATTAGCAAAGCGTGGTAGTTAGATGGTAAGACTATTAGAGAGACTCCAGACTTTAGAGTTTGATACACGGACACGTGTATTATTAACGATTTTTCTGTTGGTCTCAGCATTGATTTTCACTTCTTTAGGAGTAATGCTCTTTAGAGCTGATGTTTCAGAAGCTCAGGAGCAGAGAGAAAAAATTTTTCAAGATTTTGAACGAGCTAATGATCCCCGCTTTATATTTGGAAATAATCTTCTTCTTACTTTGGTTATGTTCGTTCCAATCATCGGACCTATTTGGGGGCTTCTTATCCTTTTCAACACCGGGTCAGTTATTGCGCTCATCAGTATCGCTGAAGGTTTTCCACCGATTCTCACATTTTCCTTACTGTTCTTTACACCGATCTTTTGGCTCGAGCTTGGGGTATATTCGATTGCTATGACTCAAAGCATAATCTTATTCTTACGTGTCTTGCAGAAACAAGGCAAGAAAGAGAGTGTGAGAATGTGCATAATGATTACTGCCTGTACTTTGCTCCTGATGCTTGCAGCGATAATTGAATGGTTGATGATAAACCTATCATCAAACTTATAATCAGCCTATCTTTTCCACAGACACGCTCTTACATTTTATTCGCTTGTCAATCAGACCTCTTGGTCAAGAAGATATTGTTTTAGTAATTTCCAGACTCATGTCTAGTGAAGCAACGCTATGAGTAATTACCCCAATACTAACAATGTCAACATTTGTCCCAGCATATTCAAGAATGTTATCTTCAGTGATTCCTCCACTTACCTCAACAATCATTTTACTCCGAAAACCTTTCTTAGTCAACTCTCGGATGGTGTCTCGCACTTTTGCTACAGAAAAATTATCCAGCATAATTATATCAGCACCTGACTCTGCTGCTTCGAAAGCCTCCTTAAGCGATGTTACTTCAACCTCAATTTTTTTGGTAAATGATGTAGCATTACGTGCTAGTTTCGTCGCATTTCTGACACTACCGACAAGTCTTATGTGATTATCTTTTATCAACATCAAGTCGTTAAGACCTGATCTGTGAGGATCACCTTTTCCTAAGTATACAGCTTTCTTGTCGAAATAACCTAATCCTGGAGCCACTTTTCTTGTGGCAGCAACTCGTGTGTCATAGCCGTGGTCTTTGATCTTGTCCACCATATGTTTAGTTGCAGTTGCTATGCCGCTCATCCTAGATAGAAGATTGAGCAGGGTACGCTCTGCAGAAAGTATTGTTCGGGCATCACCCATAATGTGTAGTACTATGTCATTAGGTTTAACTCGATGACCATCGAGTATGGAAGCTTTACATTGAAGCCCGAGGCTCTCACACAAAATCATAGTTTCTTCAATCCCTGCCATCAGACCATCTTCTTTAGCAACAATTTTTGCTTCGGCGATGGTATTCGGGGGAATTGTGGCAAAAGTTGTTATGTCCCCTTGTCCAATGTCTTCTTTCAAAAATCTGCGCAGTTTTTTCTCCAGAATTCTCTTAGGCATAAACATTGGGCTTGTCTCCATTACCAACGTTTAGAATAGTTTGGACTGCAGTTTCCAGACCATCCCACTGCGAAACGCTATCCTTGATTTGTTGCACTCTATTAGCATATCTCTCATTCATTGCAATCTCCTTGATCGCAGATAATATCACTTTCCTACTTATTTTGTCTTGTTTCACAATTAAAGCTACGCCAAGTGCGACACCTTTCATGGCATTGTTCATTTGTTCCGTGTGGCTAGGTGTTGGAATTAGAATACTAGGTTTGCCATAACATATAGTCTGAAGCATTGTTCCATGGCCTGCTCGAGATATTACGATATCGCATGCTTTCATGTATTCAAAACGGTTTGGAATCCACTTGAAGATCCTTAGACGACCATTTTGTTGTGGACTGGCTTTGGATTTAGGGTAGCCAAGTGACATAACAACTTCAAAATTCTCCGGCATGTTAACAAGGACTTTCCGGAGAATACTGGTGAAGTAGGCTCGTTCTTCTATGGGTCCACTGATTGGTGCGAAAATTAAGATTTTCCCTTCTTGTAGACCAAGCTTTTTTCGTAGCTCTTGTTTTGTGGGCAGTGTTTCCGGACGAACTGGCAAGATTGGACCGATAAGTCTTGTCTTTTTTTGATAATTCGATGGAATCCGCAGATTATCTGTGGAAATTGTAAAGGGTGAAGGAAAATCTGGAATCATTACTTCAACTCCAGTTGTCCAGATTTTGCCAATGATTGCGAGCGTAGCGGCATCAGCGAATTTTGCTAGTCGCAATAAGTGTGTTTTCCGTGGAATGATTACTTGAAACTGGTTGAGTATGCAGAGGATTGGTGTAGATAGTATTCTTGCAGCAACTATGGCTGAGGCTCTAGAATCCGAAACGACGACATCTGGTTTCAGAGTCGTCATGATTTTAATTTCCCTTTCAACTTGCTTTAGAAAACTAAAAGGGACCCGAAAAGGTCCAGGGTTCAAAACTGTTCTCCTGAAATCAACAGTTCCATCAGTCTTCACCCTGAAACCCATGGCTTTGACCTCAAAAGTAGGATAACCTTCTTCGCGGACATAGTTCACAGCATCTCGATAGGTTGAGAAAAAAATTTGCATGTTATCATATCGACTCTGCAATTCTTTGGCTATTGGAATGCATCGACCTGCATGTCCAAGACCTACACCGCATACAGCAAATTGAATCCGCATAAACACATTCCTTGCAGAGGATTCTCCTAATCCTGTTTATTCGTTCACATCATGAACGTTTAACATATAGGGTTTTTACAACTCGTTTATTAACTATGTGTGTTCAGGTGATAATGTGATTGCTACCGTGTTGCGCGCGCGCATACTTAAAAAGTATGCCACATTCCAACACAGTTTCGGGATACGCATGTATATGTGTGAGTTCTATGCTATGTTCAACGAAGATTCCCGGACGAGTATAACTCGATAGTTCCTTTAGGAGTGACTTCTCTGACCAAGACACATTGGAATGTCATGATCTTCGTTCCCTTCATAAGCCAGCAGTCAGGTGTCAACCCAGCTTTCATACAGGTTTTGCTCAGAAACTCTTTGGAATTCCAGAAGTATTCAACGGGAACTTGCGGTAGAAGTAAGCCTTTGTGAATACCTCTCTCTATTATAAGCCCATCTTTTCCTACTTCGATTTTTGATGGAAGGAGTTTTGGGTCACTTGTTTTAATTAATTCCGGAATTGTTAATATGCTCAGTTCAAAGACTAGTTCACCTAGTTCCAAGAGAGTAACTGAGGAAAATCTTGGATCTTGAGTCGCAGAGCTAATCGCACACTCTATAACAGCTTTGGTCAGCACAGTTGTCTGATAAGGATAACCTATACAACCCCTCAACACCCTTGTACCATTTTTCAGATTATTGATTGTTACAAAAACACCGCAGCGTTTCCTAAGTTTGACAGGTGTGTTCGGAGGTAACCTGAGTATGCTACCAGTCTTCAAATAATTTTCCACAGCTTTCCGGGCGAGTCCCACTAAGAACTCCCCGTCTTGAGTTGTTATTTCAACCGTCACCATTGATACTCCCAATACACTTTTTCGCGGATCTATTAAACAAGATCAATCACCATCAGATCCCAGGGCAGGAGTATATTCTTCTGCAACTTTGTTCCTCAAGGTGCCTATTCCCTCGATCTCAATTTCTATCATGTCACCTTCTTTGAGGAATTTTGGCACAGGTTTTATGGCAAACCCTACACCTGCCGGTGTTCCTGTAGCTATTATGTCACAAGGTTCCAAAGTCATGAAGCGACTCAGGTGCTGTATAATTTCAAAAACGTTGAAAACCATATTTCGCGTGGTTGAGCTTTGTCTTAGCTCCTTGTTTACCCATGTCTGAATCCGAAGGTTGCCTGCTTTTCCTATCTGGCGCCTAGTTGATATACATGGACCTGTTGGGGCAAAGGTGTCCAGACTTTTTCCTTTTGTCCACTGTATATCTTTAAACTGAATGCCACGTGCAGAAACGTCGTTTAATATTGTATATCCAAAAATGGATGATTCAGCATCGCATATTGAGGCCTGTTTGGTCTTTTTCCCGATTACGATTGCTAGTTCTGCTTCGTAGTCCAATTGCTTCACAAAGCTTGGTTTCACGATATTCTCTTCCGGACCTATTATTGCGGTCCGCGGTTTCATAAAAATCACTGGCTCATTTGGAGGGTTTATTCCCTGTTCCGCTGCATGATCTCTATAGTTTAAGCCTAGGCATATGATTTTTGGCGGCTGCACTAACGGAGCTAAAAGACTTAATCCGGCTTTTGTAAAGGTCGCCTTCTCTAAATCCGCTTGTGAAGCTCTTTGCATCAGGGATTTAATATTGGTTTCATTCAAGCCTTTGGTAATAAGCAATTCTATCGTAGAAGGAAATAACTGGTTGAGTCTCTCCGCTAGAGCAGGGAGACAAATTACCTTGTTTTTTTCCAATACTCCATAGGAGACTGCATCTGAGATGGCGAACCGCACTAGTTTCATTTGACTTCTCCTGGATGTCTGATTCTTCTTTATGGAGGTATTATTCCAATTCGAGAAACAGAAACATCATTATTTTCGAGTTCGGATATAAATGGGTTTATTCCTACAGAGTCACTTGCGATGTGTCCTGTAATTAGTAGGTTACCAACACCATCAGACTTCAACTTTTCTAAGTCGCCTGGACTGATGTGGATGTAAACGAGAGTTTCTACACCATGTTCAAAATAGGTCTTTGCGATTCTATAACCGCCATTAGTCCCTGCAGCGTGAGATACTATGATGTTTCCAGCTTTATTTGTTGAATCTCCTAGACGTGTCTCGATTCTTGTGTCAGACTTTTCGAATTCCGGCAGTTTGGAAAGTACTGAAACAACATCTCCTACCGTCGAACCTTCCGCAGTCTCTGCGATTTTCTCAGACATGATTCTTCTGCCCAACTCGTCTAAAGGAGTGTGTATGTTTAGATAGGGCATCTTCAGAATTTTAGCAACATCCACAGCATGACCGAAGTTTCGAGAATGCATCTCCACCTCCAAATCTGTCATCTTTTTCTGAACCGCTATTTCCGCATCATATTTTGGTACACCAGCATCAATCATCTGTTGGATATGTCTTTTGAAAACAAAGTGGAAATTAATTACAGCAGTTCCCCCTTTAGGATGGTGCGAGATCACAGCATCAAAACCCAATTGCTTCGCAAGCAAAAGCTCCGGAGCATCTGCGTCTATTCCGAAAAGTACGCTTTTAATGTTTTTTCCAGGAACATAGATGGCGCTGTCTGCGGGCACATGTTCAAAGCCTGAAAGTTTCAGCGCTATCCCCATAATCTCTTTTGTGCTTATTATATTAGTTCACTGTCCTTTCCATATTTTGTCCCCCAAACTTTCCCAATCCAGTTTGTCAATCTAGACGTTTTGGTGTCATGTTTATATGTTTTTTTGGCTTGCGGAAAGATTCTCTTTCGAGCGCGCTGATTTCAGTTGTACAAGAGTCAAGTTTAGGTCAATGAGTCACAGGCGATACTTCTGACGGAATGTTTAATTATGTTATGGGAACGCATATAGGCTGAAGGATTGTTTAGTAAGAGGACTGAAAATGTCTCGCAAAGCTAGGAAAAGTGCTTCATCTCTATCTTACTATATCCAGAAAGTTTATTGGAAAACAGTGACAGCTAAACCTTCAACAATGCTTCTAGCTGCTATAGCTGTATCAGTATCGGTTTTTCTACTGGGAGGAGGGATCTATGACATTCTGGAAAAGCCGATTATAGCGTTTGTCAGTGAAGGGAGAATCATACCCTTCTATCCGCAAGCGTTAAATGAGCAGCTCTTAGGTGAAAGTGCAGCATCCATGGTTTTGTATTCACTGGGCATTGTGGGGCTGATACTGACGTATCGAAGCACAAAATATACCTATAATCCACGAGAAGCTCTTACGACGCTACTAATTGGTCTTGCTCTTTTGATAATAGCTTGGATGTTAGTGGAGTATTTTCTCTTTCCCAGTACATTTAATCCTCTTTAGTGGAATCTTTAACTGTGTGATAGGATTTCGATAGATTACCAAGGTCTCTCTTTTGCATGTATCAGGTAAGCTAGAAAGTTTGTGAACATGTGGATCGGTATTGTTAGAATCATAATCACGAAGGCCATAACAGGAGACGGTGGGTTGACAAAAAGGGAGAAAAATAAAGCACCGAGAACAAAATCAATTTGGTCAATCACTGGCATTGGTGAGCCTGGCGTAAATCCTAATCTCCGCTTAATAAAGGCTCCAGCCAAGTCTCCAACTAGGGCACCCAAGGATAACACAAACCCTGAAAATGGGTTGTAATCATTGAAAAGATAACTTTCTCCGATACCAACCAATGTACCAATAATCAAACCACCAAAAAACCCTTTGAAAGTTTTGTGTGAGCCAAAAATCGGCTTCCCGTCCATGAAGACCTTACCAAAATCCAAGGCTGGTCCCCCGCCAAGAATTACAGGAACAGCATTGGCGCTATAAGCTGGAAAAATGTAAACGAGGGATTTTATCACTAACTCGAGTAGAGCGTTCGTTCACAATTCCCTCCATCAAAAACTATATCTTATAATCATGTAAGCCTTTTTCCTCAACCTTCAGGAGTATTAGTTTGGATAGTTTCTTGTCATTGTGCGCTTTTATTTCAGCGCGGATTATACCATTATTTCGTGTTGGCTTGAGAGCTATTTCGATATCCGCCCAAAATCCTAAAACCCTCGAAGCCACAGGTTCCACTGAGTCATCATTTTTGGAAATTACGCTTCTTACTTGACTGATAATCAAAGTGGCAACTTTCCGCGTTCTAGCAATTTGAGCCAGATGAGCCATTTGACGATTCAGTTCACGATTCAAAGTAAGAGCTTTCCTGAGACTACCGCCCAATTCTACTCGATATAAACCTGTTATAGTGTCAACTATAATTAGACCGACCTTTTGGCTAATGAATTCGTCCAATCTGTCGATTATGTAAGATTGCAGCTCAAAATCTTCTGGTTTCATTAAAATGATTTGAGGTGCTAAAATATCAAAGTCCCTGCCGGAAATCTGTGCCATTCGACGAGGGAAAAACGTGTTATCAGAATCTATGAAAACTGTCTTGTACCCCATCCTTGCGCAGTTGACAGCACATTGAATTGCCAGTGTCGTCTTTCCAGTTTCTGCTTCACCATAAACAAGAATAATATTTCCCTCTGACAACCCTCCTCCCAATTGCTCATCTAGAGAGCTGCAGCTCGTAGGAACAAGTTTTTGCAAGGAAATTCACGTGTCAAAACGAATTAATAAATGCAAAATTAATAACTTTGTTTATATTGACTATGTTAACCTGAATTGAAGAGCTATGAACGCAAAAATTGCCGTCGCAACGGTTTCAGGAAAAGCTTACTATTTCCTGGTTAATGAACTTAAAAAAAGAGATGTCCCCTTTCTCAGCGTAACGCCAAGTGACACTATTCCTCTTTACATAAAGACAGTGATAACAACTAAGAAAGAGCGCCTAGAGATAAAACATCAGAATGTGTTGGTATATAACAAAGATGAGGATGTTTCTGAAATCATAGACCAGGCTATAAGAATGACTAGAGGAAAGATGGTTTATGAGAGACTTGTAGTAGGTGTCGATCCAGGTCAAAACTTCGGTGTGGTGGTTTTGGAGGATCATCACATATTGGAAGCGAAAAATTGCACAAGTCTCGATGGAACTGTATTAGAGATTCAAAACCTTTTGAAGCGCATACCTTCTCACCATACGATTGTCAGGATAGGAAATGGTTCTCCTTCCCTCGGGGCAAACCTTGGGCAGCTTCTAGATGAAACTCTTCCAAGAAATGTTGTTATTGAGAGCGTTAGAGAGGAGGGAACAAGTCAGTCAAAGGGTGAAGCTCCAAACAGAAGAGAAAAGAGAGATGTTAGTTCTGCTCTAGTCATTGCTCAAAGAAAAGGTCGCGTTCTGGACAGAAGTAAACAAGAATAGATGCTTTTGCGGAGGTTGGATGTGCATGTTAGGTAAAACTTACCTTCTTGATGAATGTGGGGAATTATTATAAATAGAAGGGGTTAATCATTCCTTATGCCAAATAAGGTTCATTGTGCCCATATTCTCGTAAAATCAGAAGCGGAAGCAAACATAGTTTTGGAGAGATTGAAAAAGGGAGAGAAGTTCGCGAATATTGCCCGTGGACTTTCACTCTGTCCTTCAAAAAAAGAAGGCGGTGACCTGGGAACATTCAGTAGAGGTAAAATGGTTAAGGAGTTTGAGAAGGCTGCTTTCGAACTTAAGAAAGGACAGGTTTCTCCTGTGGTGAAGACGAAGTTCGGATATCACATAATAAAGAGACTTGAATAACAGGAAAGTTGCTTCAAGGATTCGCTGTCTAGTAAATATTGATTTCATGATGCTGACTATGATCAGGTTAGTTTGGAATGACTCGTGCAACATTAATTAAAAGTGAAATCCGGGATGAAAATAGTCGTTTTCTAGGAATCTGTCTTGAGACGCAAAATTCGATCATTGTACTTCTCAGTGAGGGGGAAGATAGGCTGGGTACTTTAGCAGTATCTGTTCCCTCCAGTGCGAAAATCCGATCCCAACCATCATTGTCTTCAGTACTCTTGGGGGATCGAAACACTACAACTGCGCGCATGATAGCGGAAAGACTATCCACAAAATTTGGCAAGATTAGCTTAGTGTCGGTCTTTTTAAAGAGTAGAAGTGAAGTTGATACCGCTCCTCTTCTTGTTAAACTTTTCGAGAAAATGACAGGTGAAAAAAGAGAGAAAACAAGAGAACATGAGACTGAAAATGGAGTATGAGTTCCGAGCGTTTTTTGGGATTTCGTCCATGAAAGTAATATATTAGCATGTGTCTGTTTTTCTAAGGAGTGACAAAAACTAAAAGTCCAAGGACCCAGATTTGTCGGTGAGTCCGCCATTTTGAAATAGGTATGGTTGTGATTTTGTGTCCCTAAAAGTCCAAGATATAATGATTAAAGAAGTTATTACCGTGGATGCCAAGTCCACAGTGAAGCAAGCTGCAGATGTTATGAATAGATTCGAGATCGGCTGTCTGATTGTCACAGATAGTGACAAAGCTGTTGGCATTGTGACGGAACGAGATTTGCTAAAAAGAGTTGTAAGTGAGCTGAAGAGCCCAAGAAAGACTAGAATATCGACTGTGATGTCCAAGCCTATAATTGTAGTAGAGCCAGACATGGACTTGGAAGAGGCTGCTAGATTAATGTTTAAGTTAAAGATTAAAAAGCTCCCAATAGTAGGTAGTGGGAAGCTTATGGGACTAATAACTCTCTCAGATCTCGCTCGGTTCCAACCTCAGATGATTCACATACTGAAAAAGTTGAGTGAGCAAATGGCACCGAAACGTATGAAAAAAGTTGTACAATATTATGTTGTTTAGAATCTTAGCACACATTTTCTAGTTTTCTGCATTTTTCGAATTATGTCTTCGAGTCTAAGCATGAAATTATCGCTTCTTTTACTTTTTTAGCAGAAGCATCTGTTTTGATCCCTCGCGTATTGAAGTGAGTTAGGCAGACCTGTTGCCCTGTCCTTTTAAGCTCTCCAACTACTTTGCTTATTGAGGGAACAGGTAATTCAAACTTGTCGCAGATTCTGTCAATCACATAATATGTAATTGGTGCATTCGCCTCTTTTTCGGTTAGATCAAGAAGTTTATCAACTTTACTTTTTAACCTAAAAACTTTCGTCTCAGCTTCTTTCTCCATAGATGCGACGAAATCCTCGTCTATGATCTTGCCGATCCAAAGTGGTCCCGCAACGCTCATTTTGGAACCACATTTTGGACAAGTCCTCTTGCCACAATAGTCGGTTCCCGGGGCGACTGTCCTGTGAAAGCAAGCAAAACAATGGTGAATATACCCAATACTCTTAAGACAATTATCTGCTTTTTTTGCTCCATAATTGGTCTTACAGTATAGTCGTGTGTAGTGTTGCAGACTGTGGCTAAACAACACCTTTAGACCAATATCATATTTAGCTGCAGACTTTGCTGATGCCCCTGCTAGTAAACGCGTTGCTAGTTCATGACAGTATTCAGTTCGTAGAGGTTTCCCACCATACTTTCGCAGACATGCTTTGAAGTGTACTCCGCATAAAGGAGCCATATCAGTAGCAGTTAGTGCCAAGAGACCTCCTATTCGTAAGGCTCTTAAAGCACAATCTAAATAGGGCATAGGTGAACCAAAAGGGTCAAGGTCAATACAATCAAATCGTTTCTTAGGTGCTGCATGTCGACTCAAAAGAAGATTAGCGTCCTCGTTTTTGACACAAACCTTGTTTAGCAAATCGTTAATTTCGGTGTTGTGCTTGATAAGTCTGTAGGCTTCTTTGCTAATGTCGTTAGCAACCACTTCCCCGATGCCATCAATCTCCTTGGCAAATCTTATCGCACGAATCCCACAGCCGGACAAAGGCTCACAAACTGTTAAAGTGTCTCTCTCAATTCTCTGAAAAGATTGTAAGGCTAAAACAGTTAGATCTCGATTGAGTTCCATCACAGGGTTGTAAAAAACTGGCGCCTTGGAGGGAGCGTAGTCAGAAGGCTTCCTTACAAAGGCTTTAAGGTTTGGTACGACAGCTGTAACTGAACCTTCTGTAACAAACTCGGTCGCAAATGGAAACGTCAAGTTCTCCACCAGTTTCAATGCAGGTTGGTCACCAACACTTAAAAAGTGTTCATGGAAATATTCAAAGAAAATGAAACACATCATACTTGTGACTGGACTTCCCAGGATAGGAAAGACAACAGTATTGCTTAGAACAGCTGAAGAGCTCTCATCGATGGGCTACAAAGTTGGAGGCATGATAAGCAGAGAAGTGTTAGAGGGAAGTTTTCGAGTAGGCTTCGAGGTGGAGGATTACGTTTCAGGGGAAAAAGGGTGGCTTGCACATAGTCATCGGTCAGTTGGACCTCGAATAGGCAAGTATAGAGTTAGTCTTCAGGATCTTGATTCAATAGGAGTTGCAGCAATACTACGTGCTTTTAAGAATGCAGATATAGTTCTGATTGATGAAATTGGCCCAATGGAATTGCTGTCCGAGAACTTTAGAGACGCAGTTATTAAGGTAGTAAATGGGGCTAAACCCATGTTTGGAACAGTTCACTATCGTACTCAAGACCATTTAGTTACACGACTGAAAGCTCGAAAAGATAGCGAAATAGTTGTGGTTACTGTGGAAAACAGAACTCAACTCCCTACCAACATATTGACAAAATTCTTAGGTTTAAACATATGAGAACTGTTTGAGAGGGTTTATTGCAAATACTGGGCATCGATGAAGCTGGTCGTGGTTGCGTTATGGGTCCTTTAGTCATAGCTGGCGTTTTGATAAATCCAAAAGACCAGCCGAGGCTTTTGGAACTCGGAGTCAAAGATAGCAAGCTTTTGTCTGCACACCGACGTGAGACATTGGTCGGAGAAATCAGAAGGATCGCCATTTCCACACATATGGTTAAGCTGACGCCAAAAGAGATAGATAAGGCAGTTAATAACCGAAAGAGGCTGCACAAGCTCAACAGACTGGAAGCAAGAACCATGGCTGAAGTAATTCAAACTCTGAAACCTGATATTGCCATTGTAGACGCTCCTGACGTCTTACCGGATCGGTATAGACGACACATCATGGAATGCCTTCCATTCCCTGTCCAAGTGATTTCTGAACACCAAGCGGATAGAAACTACCCTGTAGTCTCCGCTGCTTCAATAATTGCTAAAGTTGAACGAGACCACGCCATAGAAGAATTAAAAGTTCAATATGGCGACTTTGGTAGTGGTTATATGTCTGATCCGAAAACAAAAAACTTCCTCTTTAAATTAGCAAGAGAGTGCAGCGAATACCCGGATTTTGTACGACGCTCTTGGAAACCCGCGAAAAGTGCTAAAGTAGAAGCGAATAATAAGCAGACCTTGCTGTGTGAAGAGTCCATTTAAGTGTCTCAATGATTTACAGTTTCGCCATCAGATCTTCAGAACATTTGATGTTCTCAAAGTCCTCTCTGCAAATCATTGGAATATTATTAACAGTAACTTTATCATCTGTAACAAAGACAGGTCGCGCGTCGAAAATCTTACCAATGCTTGCGATTTCTTCGCTTCTAGCATCGATATCCCGTTCTTGTTCACATGCAACACCGCCTAGAAGGTGTGTTTTATAGTCTGGGCTTTTAGCCACAAAATCAAAAGGAGCTCTCGATACTTGAAAAACCACTAAGTTGAATAGCAACAACTTTTTGACCACCAACTGTAGAAATTGATTTGTACCAATCAAGCGTTTTGCGGTGGCAATGAAACCTTCAGTTCGTTCATGATGACGAAAAATGTCAACTGGTTTGACAACGGGTATCCCCCATGCCCATCCCAATCTACATGCTGTAGAAACAGAAGCCTTTGCCATTCCTCGCTCATATCCATAGAGAGTTCTTCGTGACACTCCCAGGATCTCAGCCATCTTATCAATTGAAAATTCCTTTTGAATCCTTTTTTTCCGTATAGCGTCACCATCTATTTTAACGTAGTATCCTCCTGGGCCTGCCTTGATCAGTGGCCTGGTTTCACCTGAGATAGTGTCTTCCAGAGTTCTTGATGTAATTACGCTTACGCCGTATCGAGAGTAGACTGTGTCATTTTCCAATGGTTTGTTTCGGTTTCTTTCTGACACAATAAGCGAAGTGCCAGAGAAAAATCTCGCCAAGGTCTTTAACTCGTTGGCATCGTTTTCATATATGTTCCCGATGTTTGGCTGAGCCTTCACAAGGACTAGTTGCTTTTCTCGTCGTGCAGCGAAATCGAAACAGCTGGGGCGAACTCTACATCTTTGCGATAGATAGAAGCCTGATTTCTCGAAAAGGGATTCAATGTTGTCCAGAATTTCTGTTCTGTCCATTCCTCCCCCTCGCTCATGAACGATTATACAAAGGTTGAATATAAACATGTTTTTCGATGCTTAAATGTTGGAATAGATGCGAGGTGTGATCTCAGTTTAAATCTTCGATACAATCATTGCATGTGCTTTGTCATATGGCTCAAGCTGAATAGCTTCCATTATGTTAAAACCGCGGTTCTTCAAAACATTCATTTCCCGCTCATAGATTTCCACTGGTCTTTTAGTAACATCTATGCTTTGTGACTTAACAGCTAACATCGTCCACCCTCCTCGTTTTAAAAAAAGCTTCGCATTGTCTGCTAAAACCTTAGCCTGCTCGGGCTGTGCAATATCACAGTATATGTTACCCACTTGCTCTACGAACATTGTGTACTTTTCAGGGACCCTTGAATCTTCCAATATAGGAGTTATGTTGAAGCGGGAAGCACATAAATTGCTTACAAGTTCTCGCATGGTACGGGCGGAAAATTCAACGCAATAAACGTGGCCATCTTTTCCTACAATATCTGAAACATGGCTGACTGTTGTTCCCGAAGCCGCGCCCAAGTATAAAACTTTGTGTCCTTTCATTATTGGCAAGAAGTTTAGACCGTTTAGTATAACAGCCGCAAGTTTGCTACGAAATGGATCCCAAATCCGATATTCGTTACCTCTAAAGGATACCAAACGCTCCCCATAAACACCTTTTCCAGGATCTAAATTCTCTGTAGCAAGCCGTTTTTTTCCATCTGTCAATGTTACCCAATAAACACCAGCAAAGTCGGAGTGGGGTTCAACTTTTTTGGTCAAATTGTCTTCTTCCCTTCTTATGACGCCTTCGGACTTTATGTGACCCATCCGCCTTACGCTTTGCTCCTCTTGAAAGTTGTGGAGGTTTCCGATATTTTTCTTGGATTTCGCTAATTCGCCTTTCTACGTCCATTTTCAATGATTCTCCAATGTATCGACCACTGAAGGCGTCAACTCTTGCAGCTATCGCTAGTTTCCCAGCTAATGCTCTCGCTATCTTTCCCCTCTGCCACTTTTTTCCATCATGAATCGAGGGATACTGAAAGATAGCACCATGTTTTGGCGGTTTCGCTCCCGTCTTCAGAGCTCTGAAAAGAGCTTTTTCTGCGCCAAGAATCTGTATCGTGCTTGCAGGCATCTTGGCAAGTTGAGTCAAGCCTCCAGCTAAAGCTATCAGCCGAGCAGCAAGCATGGATCCAACAAGAGCTTGTACATTAGGGGCAACGTTCGCAACTGTGGAGTCCGCATAATTCTGCAGAGACGGTCTAAGACTGAACAGGGCAAGTATGTGTTTACATAGAATCTTGATCTGTTCGATGTCTATCTCATCTAATTCTGCACCCATAGAATTTTCAGCGGCCTTTGCAATCCGTAGAGCTTTACTTTCTGACAAGCCTTCACTCATTAGTCTTTCAAGACTGAAGTTTTTTCTTTCCCCTATATTTAGTATCATTCGTGAATAGGTCTCATGTTTCTCTAACATTCGATCCAACTCTGGGAAATGCAAACCGTACCATTCACGTATTCTGCCAAAGAACAAATTCACCGTTCTATCCAAATCGTCAATACTTAAAATTGCTTGAGCCACCATCAAGTCTCGCTTTTCTCCAGCTCTTTTCACTCTCAAACGTGTGAGTTCCACCGATATTACACGCGTCAATTCACGGAATTCTTGCGATTGATGGGCAAATCCTAATTTTTTAGCAAACCTTTCAACATTTCCACGTAACTTCTCACCTTGAACAGAGGGTTGGGCGATTTCTGCCTTTACGTCGAGTTGCCTTTCGGCTTCTTCTGCGAAAGCAGCTTTTTCAAACACAAAAGTTGTGTAGCCTTTCTTCTTCAGTCTCTTAAGTAAAGTAGTTATTTCCGGAATAAGTTTACCAACATCAATAAGGTTCAGTTTCTTAGCTATTAGATTTGGATTTTTTTCAAATAATATTTTATCAACTATTTGGGCGTTATCATCAAAACCCAATACTCCCATTAAGGATGTAATCACTGTAACTTTCATCTTGAATCACGTCCTTTCAAGCATTCTCTATCTAGGATTACTAACCTTTATTTCTGCTGATGAATAACTCTTACCGGAGCATTCCTAATGACCAAGATTGCTATAGAAATTGCTGGTTTAGTATTTGAAAACCCCACAATTCTTGCAGCGGGAATATTAGGCATGTCGGGCTTGACTCTAAAACGTGTCGCAGATGCGGGTGCAGGGGGTATCATTACAAAGTCTCTCGGATTAAAACCTCGTGTTGGCTATGCAAACCCTACAGTGACACAGGTCAAGGGGGGGCTTCTTAATGCTATGGGTCTTCCCAACCCGGGTATTGATTATTTCGCTTCAGAGATTGCGGAGATAAGAAGCACTAGAATTCCAAAGATTATCAGTATTTATGGTTCTACTCCACGGGAGTTTGCGACCGTAGCAAGAAAAGCTCTAAAGATCGGTGCTGACGGATTGGAACTCAATGTCTCATGCCCGCATGCGAAGAGACTTGGGGCTGAGATAGGACAGGATCCTAAACTTGTTGAAATGATTGTGGAGAAAACTAAGAGAAGCGTGGGAATCCCAGTATTTGTGAAGCTGACTCCAAACGTATCCAATATTGTTGAATTAGCTCAAGCTGCGGAAACAGCTGGAGCAGATGCTATTACTGCTATTAACACTGTAAGAGCCATGGCGATAGACATAGAAACTGCTATTCCTATTCTTGGAAACAAGATTGGAGGGTTATCCGGACCAGCAATAAAACCTATAGCAATAAGATGTGTATTCGAGATTTATGAAGCTGTTAAAATTCCTTTAATTGGATGTGGAGGAGTAGAATCTTGGCGAGACGCAGTGGAATTCATACAGGCTGGAGCATCTGCAGTCCAGATTGGAACTGCTATAGCAGTTGAAGGACTCACCGTTTTCAAACAAGTTGCTAATGGAATTGAGGCTTTTCTTGAACAAAAAAACATTGGTAGTGTGAGGGAACTTGTCGGTTTATCCCATAGAAGCTAACTTTCTAAGAAATGTAGAAATCAAAGAAGTTCGTAGAGAGAGTCCACTGATTAAGACTTTTCTCTTCGAAGATAAGCTCTGTACCAAAAGCGTCCCAGGTCAGTTTGTTATGGTTTGGCTTCCAAGATTCGACGAGATTCCCATGAGTATCTCATCAACCTATCCTCCTCTAGCGTCAATAACAGTATCGATGGTTGGCAAAGCCACGAGACTCTTACATAAAAAACAGGTCAGAGACACGGTTGGCATTAGAGGTCCTTTCGGCAACAGTTTCAAACCAGTTAAAGGCAAAGTTCTCCTTATAAGCGGTGGAACAGGAATTGCCCCTCTGGCTTTTCTTGCAGAGAGGTTAGTTGAAGCTGAAATCACTTTTCTCTGTGGTGCAAAAACAAAGAATGAATTGATCTGGTTATCCAAGATAAAAAAGTTGGTTTCAAAATCGCATGGAAGATTGATCTCTTCCACTGAAGATGGAAGCCATGGCCATAAAGGGGTTGTAACTGAACTTGCTGATGAAATTCTAGCCATCGAAAAGTTCGACACGATCTATGCTTGTGGGAAGGAGTTAATGATTCTCAAGATCTTCAACTATGCAAAGGAGTACAAAATACCTCTACAAGCAAGTTTGGAAAGATTGATGCGCTGTGCCATCGGAGTGTGTGGTAGCTGTACAATGGGCAAATATCGCGTGTGTGTTGATGGCCCTATCTTCACTTCGGAGCAGCTATGCGAAGTTGAAAAGGAATTCGGCAAATTTAAAAGGGATTATGATGGTAGACGCCTACAAATCTAAAGCACAATGGAAATCGAAGTAAAATCAGGTTTGATTAAAGACAGCTTTTCTGAAATAATGGTTCAAAAGAGTTATATCCATGTATGGTATTTTCAGTGGCAGGCGGGATGTGTTTATGAAAGGTGACCGTCAAATTCAAGGCTAATTCTAAGCGTTGGCCTACTCTGAGTTATAACCCGCTTGAACTTGAACGAGAAATTCGCTATTTCTGGAAAGAGAACCATATACAGCAAAAACTGGAACAGCTGAGGTTCAAAACTAACATAGGAATATCTGGGTATGTGGAAGGACCACCTACACTTAATGGATATCCCCATATCGGCCATGTTCGAGGTAGAGTAATCAAAGATTTAAGATATCGATGGAAGACAATGCAGGGATACTATATTCCTTTCTGGACAGGCTGGGATTGCCAAGGCTTACCTGTAGAATTAGAAGTAGAACGACAGTTGAAAGTGCAGTCCAAAAAGGATTTACTCCAACGAGTTGGAGAAGAAAAATTCATTACAGAATGTAAAAAAACCATAATGAAATACTATAAAGCCTGGCACAAAGCTGACGTCAAAGCAGGAGTATTCATAAATGACTCTAAGGCTTACTGGACTTACTTAGATGAATATATAGAAAGAGAATGGAAAATTCTGGATCGTGCTTGGGAGCAAGGTCTGCTTGGTGAAGGTTATTACGTTGTTGCTTATTGCCCGCACTGTCAAACTTCATTGAGTAATGCAGAGGTTGGCATGGGTTACGAAGAAGTTGAAGACCCATCACTCTACTTTAAGTTCAAAGTGGCAAATGCCAAAGAAGAATATTTCCTTGTCTGGACTACAATGCCTTTTACCTTAGTGACCGACTTGATGCTAGCTGTACACCCAGATGCTGAATACGTCAAGGTTAAGGTTAGGGAAGAAATTTGGATCATGGTCAAGAAACGCTTAGAACCAATAATGAAAGAATTAGGTATCCAAGATTATAGAGTCACAGAAACCTGCCAGGGCAAAGACCTTGAGGGTTGCAAATATGAGTACCCATTTTTAAAGCTCATACCAAAACAAGATGAACTCGACAAACATCCTCTTGTACATACAACTGTTTCAGAGGATTTTGTTGATGTAACAACTGCTACTGGTGTTGTCCATCTTGCACCAGGAAATGGCGAAGACGATTTCATTGCTGCACAGAAACGCAAAATTCCGGTTTTTGCTCCATTCGACGATGAAGTCAACTTCACCAAAGAAGCAGGGACCTTCGCTGGGCTATTTGCCCGAGAAGCAGACAAAGTAGTTGTAAATGAACTGGATAACAGGGGATTGCTTGTATCAATAAAACAGATACGCCACGAGTATCCAACCTGTTGGCGTTCTCATCACAAATTAGTATGGTTCGCAAGAAGAGAATATTTCCTTTGGACCAACAAAATTGCTGATAAAATTGTCCGGGCTGCTGAAAAAGTTGAATATTATTACACACCACCAAAAAACCGTTTTCTTGCATTCCTTGGCGAGGGAAAACCATGGTGTTTTTCAAGAGAAAGGGTGTGGGGAACACCACTTCCAATTTGGAAATGTAAACAATGCAATCACAAAGTCTTAGTGTCAAGCAAGAAAGAGCTTCTAAATAAAGCAAAAGAAACTCCAAAGGGACACTTCGAGCTACACAAACCCTGGATAGATCGATTGATCTTGCCATGTGAAAAGTGCAAGGGCGAAATGCGTCGTGAGCCCTTTGTGTTAGACACATGGCACAACAGCGGTGCGGCACCCTATGCAAGATTCTCTGACGAAGAGTTTCGACAATATGTACCAACTGAATTCCTAGCTGAAGCAATAGACCAGACACGTGGGTGGGCAAATACACTTCTACTTGAGTATGTAATTCTTACCGAGAGAGAGGAAGCACCCTACAAAGCGTTCTTGTTTTATGGACATGTTTTAGATGAAAAAGGAAGGAAAATGAGTAAGAGCCTAGGAAATGTTCTAGATGCTAACAATTTGCTAGATAAGTACTCAGCTGACCTGCTACGCTTCTACATGCTACGAAAGTGTTCACCAATAGATTCTATGAGTTTCGACAGCAGAGAAATGACCAAGCGACCTTACCAGGTTCTCAACACTCAGCATAACCTCTATCGTTTTTTCATACAAAACGCCCAATATGACGAATTCGACCCTAAGAAACACACTATTAAATGGGCAAAAGCTGAACGAACTCTGAAGCTGCCAGACAGATGGATTCTTTCAAAACTACAAACTGTTATAGGAAATGTCACGGAGAAGTTTGAGACTTGCGAATTCAACTTTGCCCTCTCTGAGGTGGAAGAATTCGTGGTCAATCTCCTCAGCCGTGAATATGTCCCAATGGTGAGACACGAACTCTGGAGTGACGACCGGCTTTTAAGAACACGTAGACTCACTATATACGCTGTTCTTTGGCAGATCCTTGAAACGTTAAATCTACTATTCAACCCAATTACACCCTTCCTATCAGAAGCCATGTTCCAACAAGTTCACAGAACATTAGATGAAAGACTCTCCACATCCGTGAACCTTGAACCCTGGCCAACTCCCGACAAGAAATTGGTAGATCGAAAACTAGAAGAAGACTTTGATATCTTTTTCAAATATCTTTCTTTGACTTACTCCGCCAGACAAAAAGCGAAACTGAAACGTCGCTGGCCACTCAAAAAAGCTGTTTTAGCGGGTCCAAAGAACACCTTGAAAGCTGTAGAGAGGCTTGAAGAGTTGTTTCTTGAGCTTTCGAATCTTAAGAGCATCGGATATTCCGATAGACTGGAAGAGATTGGCACAAGAGAAGACAAAGATAGTGTTTTAGCATCCGAAAATGACCTACATGTAGTTGTTGACACTCGGAGAGGCCCGCTGTTAGTTGGCGAAGGACTAATGCGAGATGTAGCTCGACGAGTTCAGGCACTGCGCAAAGAGTTGGGTTTCACACCCACAGAAATATTGAGCGAAGTCCATTTAGCAGGATTTGATGAACATAACATCACATTATTGGAACCACACATCAACTCAATGGCCGAGCTTGTTCGCACAAAAAAGGTGAAGCTACATATAGAAAAATGCGAGTTCAAAGCAGAGTGGCGAGAATACAATATGGGAGACAAGAAGATGTATATCGCTATACCTTAATTTGATGAATGAAGTCAGAAACACATCATCTAGAAAATGAACAAACAGAGCCCGAATATGGCAAGTAATAAGAAAGCTACGAGTTTTCGCGATAGAGAAAGTTTGGACACGTCATCCAGAGGACCAGGATGTCTATACATAGAAAGGAAAAGCACAAACGCCAGCATGATATATTGTTGAATATATAAGAGCACCAGAACCGAAGCTACAGTAAAAATAGTTCGAGCAGAGTCTTTGTCAATCAAACTTCGGAGTGTGTGACCACCATCAAGCATTCCAGTGGGTAGTAAGTTTAGAACGGTTATGAACATTCCAATCCAACCAGCAAAAGCAACAGGATGTAGATGAATGGTATAATACATTCCTGCAACTGGTTCAATCTTCACGAATGTGTCTATTAGAACAATGAAAAGATAGGATATAGGAAGAACCCCCTCGGGAGGGGTTGGAGATGCCTTAACTGGGGAGAGTATGAGTCCAATGGCAGAGACGATAACAGTTAAAATGAATCCTGCGATGGGCCCACTAGCTCCTATATCGAATAACGCATCCTTAGTAGGTGCATGTTCCTTTTGCACAATTACAGCACCAAAAGTTCCTATTCCTGATAAGAAAAAACCAGGCAATGCAGGCGGTCCAGGAATAAAGTATGGCATCGTTGCTTCCATTTTGTGATGATTTGCAGCTAACTTGTGTCCCATCTCGTGAACACCAAGTATTCCCAGTAGCGCTAATGTAAAACTAGCCGCGCCTATCAAAGGATCCAACCCATCCTCGACGAGTCCGAGAGAGAGGACGTACCCGGAAATTAGCACAGTACAGATTGTGATGAGGAGGAGAATTATGTTGATTATGGGACGGCTGGGTTTCGTTTTGGGTTTCTGTGTTACCTTCAGCACGTTTCTACCCTTCCGTTTCCTCAACATTGGGGTAATCCCCATAGGACTCAAATCTCTTACTAGTCTAGTGAATGCCTGCTTTGAGTTAGCGCCTAACTTAACGAAAAAAGTGGGCACTCCATATTCAATCATCGCTTCTTCCACCTCAAATGCAATAGCGACTTTTGATTGAACTTGATCTAGTGGAAAAACAACTTCTGAATCCGTGGGTGTTTCTGAAGGAATAGATGGTTCAGTCATTTACGTTTACGACTCCATCCCGTTTAGAAGTAATGGAAGGCTAGCCAATTTAAAGGTTCGTCTGGGGTATATGATTGTCTGGTTCTCAATTAAACTTTAATATGTTGTCGTAATTAGTAAGACTTAAATCTCAATATGTTGTTATTCTTTTTGTGAACCCGAAAAGGAGGGATTAAATCGAATGAAGAGACTATTCAAAAGTAGAAAAGCGCTGAGCCCCGTCGTCGCCGCAATCATACTAATCGCCGTAACAGTTGCAGTTTCAATCGCAGTTGCCGCATGGATGGGAGCACTAACTTTCACCTTCATGCAAACTGAGCAAATAAGCATCACTAACATGCAATTCATCGGAGATTCCAACACTACCGCTAATACAATTGTGCTTAACCTGAAAAATACAGGATCCAGTAAAGTAACATTGACACAAGTAAGCCTCAATGGCGCTGTCCACACTGTTGTCTTTAGTATGACAGCTGGTGAGCTAGATGCAGCTGGCACAGGTACAGCCACCCTTACAAATGTTCAATGGGTATCAGGCAACACTTACAGAGTTATACTGCAGTCAAGCACAGGAACCAACGTAGCTTCCTACGAGAAGAAAGCTTCCTAAAACCGCCCTATATTTGTTTGAGAATAGGGAGAAGGGTGAAAACACCCTCCTCTTCCAATATCCTTGGAGGTATAGAAATGGTAGTAGAACTAAAAGAATATGAATCAGCACAAAATATAGCTTCAACAATAGATGACGAAATTTCAAGTACAAAGAGTATGCTAGGCGAATATTTGCGTCGCCTTGATGAAATTAGAGGGTTAGCTGAGAGATCCAAAAAAATACGCGAAGTAGTATTCAAATTGGCTGGCAAGAAAGCAAACAATGAAAATCTAGGCGAGATATCAGTAGGTGGCCTGAGTATCGTGTTGGATGCGAATCCATTCCATGAATTAACTGCAATAGAAGAAGTTGTTAGAAGCCAACAAGATAGACTCTTAGTCTTGCAGAAATCGAGAGAAGCACTCAAGTGGGTTGATCAGATTGGCGATACTGAGGGACTCAAGTATCTCGTATTAGAAAGAGATGGAGTACCAGACAGGATACTTTTCAAGATTTCATAAACCTAGGGTGATAATCATGAGTAGTGAAGTGTACACATTTGCTTTGCAGAATACTCTTACAGAGATTCAGAACATTTCGAAAGACGTGAAAAACTCCTTTTTATTCGACAAAAAAGCTAACATCATTGCAGGAGATGCTAAAACTTCCGAAGCCACCATGAGCAGAGTACTTTCGTGTCTAGAAGTGATCCTCGAGAAAGGTGAAACAATCGGAGGACTAGATTCCATTGTTATTGAAGGAAGCAAAAGGAATGTTCACATAACTTCCGTCAATGACATGTTTCTAACCATGGTCGCTTCGAAAGATGCAGATATGAAATATTTGCATACTATCTCAAGGGCTTTGATTCCAACAATGATAAGGCTGCTTGATAAACTTGACAATCGTGTCCCTACCACCATCAGACATATACCTCCTTCTCATACCCTATTTGAACCTTCAGAAGAAGAACTTCACGAAGTTGAAGAGGAAGAGATAGAAAGAGTCGAAGAGGAAGAGATCAAAGAAACTGAAGAAAAAGATAAAATGCCTGAGCTGGAATTGCCTTCAAACCAGTTGATAGTTGAAAGCTTTGGCGGTTTACTAGTGCGTAGCGATACTGTTCAGATAAGTAAAGATATCATGTCGGAATGGCAGGAATTCGTTGATGGCGAGCAGATTAATCTCGTTGAAATAGAGGCTTTCAATGGGGAAACCAAACAGTGCAAAGTTAAGACAGTAGACGAATCGAAACTTGAGAACAAAGCAGTCATTCGAATTCCCGAAAAAGTTTGTCGAACATTAGACATAAAGAGGGGCGAATTAGTGAGGGTGAAACCCTTAGTTGTCTAATGGAGTGAGCACAATGACCCCTAAAAAAAGAAGAACTAAAAGAATCTCATTAGAGGAAGAAGAGAAGCCAGAAATCGCGATTGACTTTCCTGAAGAAGCAAGCATGCCGAGTGTGGTGGAAGATAGAATGAAGAAAAACATTGACCGCATCAAAACCCAAGATGGAGTAATAGGATACATACTAAGAAATAGCAAATCCGCGAGCATCGATCTGAAAGATCCCACAAAGATTATAGATTATGCTACTCTTTCATCCTCAGCTTTTGAGGCAAGCGAGGAACTTTCAGAAACCTTCGACCTGGGGGATATAAAACACACATTTGTAGAGGGAAACATAGTCAAATTTCTTTCTCTTACAGACGGAGAAAATAAAGTAAGTGTGTTTATGGATAAGAAAGTCAACCATAAACGAATATACAAAGACTTACTGGATTAATGCCCCTCTTTTTGTCTTTCTTTACTCTTTGGAGCTAAGGATTGCCTGGGGAAACCGAGATGGGAATGGATAAAGGGAAGATTCATAATTAGTGAATTCCCTCCCCCTTTCCATTTTTTGTTCCTTCTCATCCCCAAAAGGCACATCATTATATGTTTAGTAATTTTTACACTATGAAGTGTAGCGCTGTATCAGATACACGTTTCTAAAGACCTTGAGTTCTTCGACAGATTATGTTCTTGCTAGATTTGATAGAGGTATCCGCGCGCGCACAGTCGCTAGATTAAGGTTTTATTATAGCTAAGAGTGTATTTGTCCGTCAAGCCGGGATGGCAGAGTGGATAATGCGCAGGCCTTGAAAGCCTGTGGCCCTTTGGGCCGCATGGGTTCGAATCCCATTCCCGGCGCCATCAACTCAGAATTTTTTATATGACAAAAATCCAAGTGGATTTCTTAAATTATTAATACGAAGAAGAAAAAGTCCATTTATGTAAGAGTGACAATATGAAAATCAAAAAACTAATAAGATAACTCCATTCACGGCTTGTCATGAACAGAAGAAGACCTGCAACTCAGATAGTAGCAATCGTTGCGATTTTTGCCGCGCTGAATGTAGTTACAGATTCATTCATGAGCTTGCCTGAGTTTCCCTCTGGCATTTGGTACAGTTGGAATTTTCTCATGTCACCTCTTACTGGAATAATCCTTGGTCCACTAATCGGTTTTATGGCAAATTTCATTGGAGTTATGATTGGTCATTTTGTCAATTTCATAGATACTTTTGAGTTTATGTACACGATTGGAGCTCCGATCGGAGCCATAATTTCAGCACTTGTGTTTAGAGGAAAATGGAAATTTGTCATTGCATATTATTTCCTGCTCTTTGCAGCCTATTTTTCAACGCCTGTCGCTTGGCAACTGCCTTTTTGGGGAATGTGGGATACTTATGTTGCCTTAGTGGTTCTTTTGTTGGTTGTCCTTTTAATTAAATTAGATTTGTGGAAATATAGCTCAAGCAGTTCATTGCGCGCGCGCCTTGCTATTGCATCTTTTATCGGATTAGAGGCTGATGTGCTATTTCGAATCTTTCTGTTAATTCCGTGTCAAACATACAGACTCTTCTACGCATGGGATGTTGAAACTCTTGTGTTGATATGGAGCGTAGGAGCTGTAGGCACTCCAATAAAAGCCGTTCTTTCCACGATTACAACTGTAGTAATAGGGAAGCCTTTGGTTAATTTTCTCCAGAAATCGAAAGCTTTTATTGGTCACTGAAGAGCTGGTTTTAATTCTCCATATATGCGTCTAGCCTGAATTTCTGCCTGCATTAGAGCAAGATGTCTAGTTTTTTCCTGTATTACAAGTGAACAAACAGGTTCCCCTCCTTCAATGATGGAGTCGGTAATAGGGATATCTCTGATATCTGTAAAAGCTGAAAGGTTTGGTATGATTGAACGATAGTGAGCGTACAAAATCAGCCTTACGCAAAAATTCCCCCATCGATTTTTTTTAGGTACAGAGATTGTTCCTTCTTTGCACGCGTTCATATGAGCACTAGCCAGGTTTATTCCGAGGACACGCTCAACACATTCTAAGGTTCCTTGAAATCGAGGATTTACTTCAATAACATGGGGAATCAGGTTATCAGAAATTACGAGATCTATGCCGTTTGATCCTGCTAAACCGAAGTGCGATACTATCTTTTCCACAAAATCTGTGCATCTTTTTAGAATCACGCCCATTTGCCTCCTCCCGTAAGTGGCTGGGACAATATTTCCACAATATCCAAATGGTTCATTTAGTCCAAGTTTTTGCAGACCTAGTAGTTGTTCGTTCAGAGTTAAAATCTGCGTGTTCATTCCTGATGCAAGAATTGACAGACTTGCATTTAATCCCGAAACAAACTCTTGCAGCAAAACTCCATCATATACTGATGACGCAAAAATTGTTCGCAAGCTCTCATTTAATTCGTTTAGATTCCTTGCATTTCGTATTCCCTCGCCCCCTAAACTAGGATAGGGCTTTATCACGACTGGGTAACCAATGTCTTTGGCAGTTCTCTTTGCTAAATCGAAATCTTCCAGTAGTCTTGTTTCAGGATGAGGAATCTTGAGTCTCTCCAGTTCATGGAAAAAGTCTTGTTTGTCTCGTACTTTTTCAAAGGTATTGGGAGCATTTCCAATTATAGGAGCTAAGGAATTCAGTTCCGATATAATATGTGGGTAATCGTCTAATCCAGCACCTAACAGCACACCATCGATTCGATGACGTGCACAAAGTTCTTTCGCCAAATGTAGAAGTGCTGTAGGAGAGAAAGTGTCTTGGAATCGTCCACAAGACTTTCCAGCTTCTTGCGCCAATACTGACAGGTTTTTTTCACTTAGTCGTTTTAGATCTTGGTCCCCATAATGATCAACGGTAAAAACGTTATATCCAGCTGCCCGAACAGAAATACCTAGTGCTACTAAATCAGTCCCAAGCACTAGGATATTCTGTGAACCATTGACCTGCAAAAGATATTTCCCACATCTAACCAATAAGAGAGACTGGCTTTTGTCCGTGACTCTCCCATGTATTCTGGCATTTATTTATGATTTCTATTTTTAATACTCATGTTTAGATGACGTAAGGTAAATACATCCTTAGGTAGAGACTTTTTTCAACTTGGTTGCGCGAAGATTAGTCTTTTGAATTTACAGTCCCAACGAATAGTGGAACTCTTGAAACTTTGATTATTCTTTCAACAATTTATAGGTCTGTGTTGTTTATATTTGGATGTATACAAAAAGCAACTTAGCGACTAAAAATCTTGGTTTGATTCAACAAAATGGTATCACAAGTGAAGAAATTTAGATTTCTTGAACATACTGCGGACGCCTACATTGCAGCGTATGGTGAAACGTTAGAAGAAGCTTTCGAAAACGCAGCTCTTGCGACCTTTGAGGTTATGACGGATACGAGTCAAGTAAGACCCACGATCACTGAAGCTTTGGAAGTGGTAGGTTTTGACGAAAAGGCGCTCCTGTATAATTGGCTCGAAAGTCTTCTGGTAAGATTGGATATCAAAGAGAACCTTTACGCTATATTTAGCATCAAACCTATTCAAAGAAAAGTGAAAGGTCTGAGATTGAGAGCAGTAGTTAAGGGAGAAAGGTTCGACCCTAAAAGGCACCCACAAAAAGTTGGAGTGAAAGCGGTGACCTATCACCGCATGGAAATCTCAAGAAAACCAAATGAAGTCACTGTTAAATTCATCCTCGACATCTGACCGTCAACATGGTTATGTGTCGCGTTAGAAGCTAATTCGGAGGGTAGTGAATCATTTTATCTTCGCAGTAACCATGATGACTCCAAGTATAATTAATGCCAAACCACCAACACCAAAGATGATGGAATAAGTCAAACTTGGACTTATTGAAGTGTTGTAGGCTAATATGGCACCAATGAGAATTATCAGTAACGCAAAGATTTTCTCGACAATTTGGAAACCGCCAGATTCACCTTCATCTCTGCTCAACAAACAACACCTTAGGATTGAAGGATAAATGAGTGTTCCAGAGTTCTATTTTAATCTTGTTCATGTTTGCACGCGTGTTATTTGGTTTCTTCCAGTTTGCTTGGCAAGTATTCGTCCACTATATAAGTGAGACCATAACGACTGAAAGCCTCTTGTTCTGCTTTTTTTCGAATTTTCATAAAGGTCTTTATCTCCCGTTGCCACAAATCATCCTTGTATCGGGAATCCCGCTGGAGTTCATGAAGCCTTTTTATGTCAATTTCCGTCAAAGGAACACTGGGCAGCTTATAGTCAACTATGTCAGAAGCCCAAACTCCACTCCATTTAGCGTCGGGTGTGGTGAGGTCTCGAACATGTGCAGCGTTTGCTGAACCAGAGATTATTACCATTGCAATATGCATACCCCAAGGATCTCCATCTGTTAAAATGTATACGGGCAAGTCCAGCTCCTTGTTAAGCCTGTGAATGAAATGACGAGTGGCTCTAGGAGCTTGTCCAGCCGTTAAAACCAGCAGTGCGTTATGCTTCTTATGCACGTTCTCCTCAATAAACCTCGTAAACAAACCTCCCTTCTCAATAGCAATCACTTTGTCTGCGCTAGTTTTCACGAATTCACTATAGGTCAACGCTGGGCCTACCATCAAACCGTCAGGATGAGATGTCAAATTCATTTGTCTACCTTCATAGCCAGGAACCGTGTATTCAATTGTTATATCTCCAAAAACAGCTGACCGCTCCTCAGGAAAAATGTTAAAGTCTTCTCTTGCAGAACCTATCGCTGTTTCAAGGTCCGTGATTATGTTGTCAGATTCCGATTGGTCTTTGAAAGACATTTCGTAGGCTTGTGCGGAATAGTAGACATCTCGAAGAGTAGAGGTTTTTCGTTGAGTTGATAGTTTATGTGCGAAAAATGCTGTCCAAACAAGTTGAGTGAAAGGACGTATATGACGAATGTTACGTGCGCTCCGTTTCACTTTTCTATCGCCTAATATGTATTGGCGGAGCTCCGGACTGTAGTAGATGTTCTCGGTGGAGCGACTGGGGATCTTAATCCATGGAAATTCACCTTGTTCCATTTGCTTGTAGAGTGTTTCACCTAAAGATTTTAGATCTGTGGCTGCGTCCTTCTTCTCAGATGCTGATACACTGTTATCTTTTCTCGTTTCCTTCACTTGTATTCACACTTTCCAACAACTTGTTAATGTCAGGCTGGCTTTCTCGTCCAGCTAACTCTGTTGAAAATCGAGCTATTTTCGGTAAATATTTAGAAAAGACACTAAGTCGGTGTTTTTCTTTTTGGACATGTTCACGTTTTGATAGAAAACGTTGGAGAAGTCGCGCTGCCTCTCGAATACCGTTTAAAACTTCCTTCTTGACTTCGGGTCTATCAGCGATAAATTCTTTACCAACCGTTTTGTAGGGGATTTTTGTGCTGCAAATATGAACTAGGATGGCTAATGGCATATCTTGTGAAACTTTGTATCTTCGCCAGTTCATGTTTTTTATGGCACGAAACGAAACATCACTTGCTTCATCGTAAAGAAGAGGAATGCGATTGGCAAAGCGGTAAAGTATGAATTCGCCTTTTTTTGGTATTTCTCCTCCATAGGCTATGGCTGTTTCAACAATGAAAGGGTGGCCTGCATAGGTGGAAGGTTTGCGTTGACAGACTACTGTGTATTCAGGTTTTAGTTCTTTGAGGATCCCAGCTTTCAATAGATCTTTGCCTAGAGGTGAGAGGCAGTTTGCGCTAGGAGGACGAAACTCCTCAAAACTTTTGATCATCCTTACTAGTTGCACAATTTCCTGTGGTCCCATTTTTTTTGGGTTTCGTCCTTTGGGAATCGCTGCAAATTCTAGAAATTTCAGGGCGATCTTTTCGCTGACTCGGTGAAAATGAGCTTTCATAAAGTCTGTCATGTTTCGATTTGGGGTTACTCTGATCAGGCGCTTAACTGTTTCAACATCGACGCCGTAGGGATGTGGCAGAGTTTCCTTTGGCGGAAGAGGCATTTTCGTAGTCACTCTTGTGAATCTGTACAAGCGGCCCTTTGGATCAACGAATGTGATGTTTGCATAGGGATTAACCAATGCAGTTTGTTTCAAGTATTCCAGGATTTTTGGCATTGCGCGAAAGTAGTCACCTTCTAGAAAAAATTCGATAATTGTACCGCGCCATTCCTCTTTGTTTATCAAGACTCTGCGTTCTAGAATTATCGGTTTGTTTTTCTGAATGTCGATCATTATCCGATAAATGTATACTTTTGTTGAACCTGTGCTAGACACAATATAAGCTGGTTTGTGGGTTGTTATTTGCCCGTAAAGGACTGCCATAGTGCCACCAAGTCCGAAAGTTCCTCGAGCCTGCTTGAGCTTGTATTTTGAGCCAAAGAGGACTTGACCGAAAGCTGATGGAATGTGACGTGAGGTGATGCCTGACCCATTGTCTTCAACTCTAAGTTTGTAGGTTTCTAATTCAGGTCTTCCTTCCTCGGTCAAAGTCAGACTCACAAAAACATCTGGGGGAACTTCCGCTGATTCCGAGGCATCTAACGAGTTTTCCACTAGTTCTCTTATCGCAGCGAATATGGCTCTTGATGGATTGGTAAAGCCAGCAATTTCTCTATTGCGGTAGAAGAAGTCGGCTGGACTAATCTCTTCAAATGTTTGGCTTACCATGCCGTCTTCTCCGTTCCACGATGTTTAACGAGATATATGTTCAGCATAGGGGATTATATCTTTTCTATACTAAGAGCTGTTGAAATTTTTCAGTGTGCATCACATAAAGTATATTTAGCCCACAGAAGAGAAGGCTGGAACATTATGCTGGAAGACCCCCTGGTTCAACTGCTGATCTTAATTGTCTCACTGGTTGGTTTAGCGTCAGCCAGTCACTTTGTCATAAATTCAGTGGAAAAACTCATAGAAATGACAGGGTTGAGCGAAGCTTCTGCAGGCTTCATAATCCTTGCAGTGCTGACTTCTACTCCTGAATTGATGGTTGCCCTTTTCGCAATTATTCAGGGGAACTCTGCTATCAGTATAGGTGACATTCTAGGCTCCAATGTGTTTAATTTAGGGATGGTTCTTGGATTATTGGGTATCATTGGATATCTCAGAACCTGTTGCACTGATCTGCTCGTGGAATGCGCGCGCGTATAAACTATCGAAATCAAAAAAAGTTTCGCCACAGGTCTCCTTAGGGTTATGTTAAGTTGTATAGGAAGCATTTTGAGACAGGTCAAATAAAGGAAAGAAGAAACGTGGAGGTCATCAAATGTGAAACTTCTTGTCGATCATCGCGAGAAACTTATGTTCGAATCATTGAAGGGAATCTGTGAAACAATATCTTACAGTCAATTATCCATTGGTGATTACTGGGTAATCACAGATTCTTCCGAGATTATTATTGTTGAAAGAAAATCTGTGCAGGATTTCCTTTCATCAATGAGGTCAAATAGATTGTGGGATCAACTCCTTCGATTGATGAAGACCAGAGAAGAATCAGGATACAAAGTGAAGCGAAGAATACTTCTTGTGCATGGCAACTTCGATGATTACTTGAGAATTACAGATTGGGACAATCCGGATAATTTACGGAAACATTGGTCCCAATTAATGGGAGCATTCCAAGAGATAGTATATGTCTACAACACACCCATTATTCATGCTGAGAGCGATGCAGCATTCAGATCATTCATGAGAATATTAATTCAGAGAGAGCGAAAAGGTAAGAACGACAAACTTCCTGACGCAAAGTGGTTTAGGAAACCTGCGAAAGCCACCTTACCAGTGAAAGATCACAGAAAATATATCGTCTCCGCTGTACCCCACATTGGGAATCGTCTAGCAGAGAATCTGCTTTCTCACTTTGGTACCATATCAAGAATCGCTAATGCTTCGGTTGAAGAACTTCAGGAGGTCCCAAAGATCGGCAAGAAGAAAGCAAAACTAATCCACACAATGTTTCACTAGAATTTAAGGCAGTCTCACACGTGTTGTATCCACCGCGTATCAGAGTGTGCGGTATCATCACATCAAGATTAGGCTGATGCTCGCTTACTCTTCATCGTGAAATTTGAACTGTGAAAGTCTATTAAAGTATTTAGGATATCTTCAGCACTCATAAGAGGAGCCCAGAAAATGTCATAAATCTTGTTTCTATTATCCTCGGCGCTGAATATTTTGCGCGCGCGCATTCTGGAAGAGAAAATATTAGAGTAGGTTACTTGCAGAACTATAAGAGTGAAGAGGAAAACCTATGCCGAACGTGAAAAAATGGGAAAATCTTGAGCACTGGGTCGAAATCGATTTGGATCTTTGCACTGGCATTGGCGAATGCGCAAATATCTGTCCTGTGGAAGTATATGCTGTTGTTGATGGAAAAGCCCAAGCGAATAACATTAGCGAATGCATAGAATGTGGCGCCTGCCAAAACGTATGTCCCAACAACGCAATCTTGCGTCATTGGGCATGGAAGTAAACTATTACGCTTTCATGCGCACGCACAATACCCATGATGAGCTAGTCTGCTTGCGAAATAGCTAGAAGTTGTCTTAGGGTCTCCGCACATCCAATCGAATCTTTGTGGTGAGGAGCGGTTTCCTCAATTAAAATGATTTCGCACGCAGAAGTATTCCTTATAATACTTGTGAAGAAATCTTCTATAACAAAAGCACATGAATGTTAAAATAATCGTTTCTTAACCTTAAACATGAGTTTAATATGATAAGTCTAAAAAAGTCCACGATATTGATAGTTGTACTTGTACTACTTGGAGCTTCACTTGCATATGTATTTGCACATCAACCGCAAACACCGTCCCATGGTATTGGCGTACTCAAGAGTGCTGATAGTTTTGCCTACATAGGAGACATTGTTGAGTACCAGATAAAAATCTATAATCCATCTGATTATGATTTGTATAGCATCAATGTATCTGATCCAATGTTTGAGCTTAATGATACAATTCCTTTCTTGGAAGCAAGAAACACAACAGGCTTAACCTATATTTTCCACAGAGAAGTCCTCGATACGGATCCCAATCCGACAGTCAATGAGGTTTTCGTAGAAGGTGTCGACTCGACTGGGGTATACTCATCCAGTTCCACCCAAGCAATCACAATAATTGCTGAACGCCATGTCACCATTACTAAGGTTGGACCTGAAAGGGCTCAAATTGGTGATGTAATAGAATATACGATTATTGTGAATAATACTGGCGAGGACGACCTCTTTGATGCTGTCGTGGAAGATGAGATGCTTGGTTTCAGTTGGCAAGGAGATTTAAGTAAAGGTGAAACCAGTATTTTCAACTTAACCTACACCGTCCCACGTGTTATTGAAGGCAACTTGACAAATACTGCTACTGTCTGGGCGCAATTAAATGAAACAACATTCTACGCTGAGGCATCTTGGATAACTAACATAAAACCTTGCATTTACCCTCACAGCAAGGGATATTGGAAGAATCATCCAGAAGACTGGCCTGTATCTTGGATAGAAGTCGGAGACGAAAATTACACGAAAGAAGAAGCAATTGACATATTAGAAAGCGCAAACGCAAAAGACGCAACTAAAATGTTGGCTGCCCAGCTCATTGCAGCGAGGCTGAATCGATTGTCTGAAGTTGGTCCTAATTTTTGGTACTGTGATGAATCGCTTGATGTAGATGGCTTCATTGAAAATGCTGAGGAGTTCCTAAATGAATACCCTATTGGTTCTGATCCTCAGGATGAGAAAAGACAAAATGCTTTGCAGCTAAAGGACTATCTGGATGCCTATAACAACTTCAAATGTGCTAACTAGTTACTTACCCATATAGAATAACTATAGAGACTGGCAAAAGAAGAGAATTGGGAAGCTCATGGTAGGGTTTTCCATTTTTCATCTACAATGCTTGCACGTGCGCATTAAGGTCATGATGTATGCCCACGAGTTCCCTTATCTTTTTAGGAAAAACTCTTCAACAGTTGCATCGAACTTATGGGCGCGATAAAGTCATATTATATTATTGGAAGTGTTTTTTTCAGTAAACTGTAGCTTCAGCGCGCGCGCAGACAAGTCTTCCCTCCTATGGGTTCAACAATAGAATGTATGGTGTAGCTATAGCAGATCTAGTGGTTAGTAAGGGTCTTCTGTCACCCTCTTATATATGCTTACACAAAACCTTACTATGGTATGAGAGTAGGCGTGCGCATGGAGAATCTTTGATGGAAAATAGAAAGTGTGAGAGATGCGGTGTAGACTTAACAGATAAGGAAGTGATGAAAATCAAAGATGAGGATGGTTCCTGGCATGTTATACCTCTGCCGCTCTGTCCATCCTGTTTCACTGAACAGCTTCGCAGGAGATCATCCGGCAGCTGAAATAGCCTAGGAGATAACCGTGTAATCTGAGGTCATTTTCTCCGCCCACGTGGGGTGTATCTTCTAGAACAGTGTCACTCGATTCAAGGTGAGTCAACTTCATCCGCGCACTTATCTAGATAAGAGAGATTTGGCTAGCACCTACATATTCATCCGTTAATTTTGCATCTACCTCGGGTCCAGCCAATATACTCTCCACTCAGAAACTAGTCCATTATGAACCTTAGCAGTCCACATACTTGGACCATTTAATCGTCGCTCATTGGAGCAAGTAGAATAACCAAGCACGATAGCCACATTATTTTGGACTGTCACAGATGTGAAGATGTTTCGGTAATCCGGATAATTATCAAAAAATTCCCTCCAACCCTTTTTCATATTTTTATCGATGCCTCCGGAGTTATCTATGAATCTGTGATCGTCAGTCATTAACTCCATTAGACCATCGAGGTCTCGCTGGTTTATCTTTTCATTAAATTTTAAGGTCACCATCATAACATCGAAAGAATCCAACCTGCATTTACCCCCATTTCAAGAAATTATTCACCGATAATTTGAAGTACTAGGTTTCGATTTCGACGATGTACATCTAATTCTATGAAGACTATTTGCTGCCAAGTTCCAAGAGTTAATTCATTTTTTATGAAAGGAATGGTGATACTCGGACCTATAAGAGACGCTCTAACATGTGAGTGGCCATTCCCATCATGCCATCTCTTTTCATGATCATAAGACGCAGTTTTGGGAGCGATTCGTTCAAGCATGTTAGGAAAGTCTTCAAGCAAACCGGGTTCATATTCAATAGTTGTCAATGCCCCTGTTGCTCCAGGGACAAACACCGTCACAATCCCATCATTAAGTTTTGTCTCCCTCACAGCGGATCCAACTACTTGTGTGATGTTTAACATCTCGTTCTCTCCCTTAGTCTGAAGGGAAATTCTTTTTGATATAATAGTCAATAGTGCGACACCACATTCAACATTCGATGTAGATACACTAGCCGTAATTTTTTGCGTGCTAAAAATTTTACTATTTTGTTGTGGTTTTAGGGTCATATTAATGAAAAAGCTAGCTCGCTCAGTTGTATGACGGGTCAGACTACATCTTAATGCCTTGAGAACTCGAACCTCTATAGTTCAATGTGCGCGGTCTTGAGGGTTCTTTAAAGGTTCACCTAACGGCCTGTACACTTGCTTATATTCAGATTGCTACAATCAGATCAGCTATAAGGTGAGAAACTATTGCCCCCATCAACGCAATGATTGCGTATTTCAAACCACATGCCCACCTGTTTTCATTACTTATTTTTCCCACATAGATTCCTAAGGCGAAAGCCACCAAGACACCCAACACAAAGGCAACAATCACCGCAGTTGTCATTCCAAAAAAAATGAATGGAGAAAGCAGTACGATTGATATAATTATTGAAAATGCAAAGGCTAAAAGGCTGTTCGAATAAATCTCTCTCTGTGAGTGTACTTTTGTTTTGACGCTGTGTTCTGTGACCTCGTGGATCTGTAGTCCTCTCTCTGCAGATTGAGACATGAAGAAACCAATAGAATTCCCAAATGCATTAGCAAATCCGCCGATAACACCCGCAATCATCACCAATCTAGCATCTGTAGTTGCCTCAGCTACTCCGACTATCAAACCTAGACTCATGATTAAGCCGTCTGCTAATCCAAATGCAATGCCCTCTAGGCGATAACTGGTTTCATGAGTCTGTGGAGTCATCTAGATCAACTTCCGTCAAGCTAACTAAATTTCACGGGCATAATCGAATGGGAAACACTAACACCAAAATGCTGTATAAAGTATTTTCTATAGAGCACCAATGACGGTATTAGGTGAGTGTATCTTAGGTCGTGGAGAAATCTAGAAAGTGTGAGAAGTTCTTTGATCGGATTTAGATCGTGAAACTTACATAGAAAAAGACATATAGTTTTTCCTCAAAAGGGGTTTGATTCAGTAAGAGATCATAAAACGGTGTCATGTTTTTGGACGACGAATCCCGATACCACACTCTCCTTCGAAATTCCTCCCGCAGAAGAATTATCGAGCTATTGGGAGAGCAGGAGAAAATAGGGTTTAAAGAGTTGAAGGACTCGCTAGGTCTAGGCGTCGGTACTGTTTATTATCATCTTGACATGCTCTCAAACTACCTAATGCAGGATAAGCAGCGAAAATACAAACTGAATGACAAAGGACGCTTTCTGCACAAATCACTGAAAAGTGGAAACATATCTTCCTCAACGCTACAGCTAGGTGAAACTTTTAGCCACCGATTGACAAGATGGCTGTTCATGGCGCCTCTTTTCTCAAAGACTAGCCAGCCTTTAAAATGGCTGCCAGTGTCACTGCTAGTTCTAGTCTTTGGTGCTTTTGGTTCAGCCTTAGCTTCATCTCAGTCATTACTGTTTTTCTATTCTCCCTTCACCAATTATCAATTCGAAACCACTGTGCTACTCTACGTCTTCAACTGGATCAGCCTATTCTTCTTCTCAGATCTTGTACTCTATACAGTTTTCAAAAGGGTGGGCGGAGACCTGCAACTATTCGTGTGTATCGGTTTAGCATCACTACCTATTGCGATATTCCCGTATATTTACATGTTTTTTTCCCATCAAGTAGCTCGGTATTTCTTGCTGGCTCTAATAGTTTGGAGTGTAATGCTCTTATCATCAGCGTATTCGTTTAGCAAGGGGATACGATTAGACAAATCCATTCTATTGAGTCTGCTGGTGCTTTACCTAAACATTACAGTCCTACTTACTACTGGGCGTTTGGTGTAGATTCGACAAAGGTAGCAAGCGCGCCCATTTTTATGAGATTGTAAGCAACGTCATTCAATAGTTTATAGTGAGGGGAGAGTAGAGTAAAACTAATTATTCTTATGGAGTTTTCTCCTTCTATACTACACTCGCGTGCATAAGAGCAGACCGTCTGCTTGATTTTGTGAAAATGATGTATGGTAAAAGGGTAGGGGGGGGTATGTTTTTTGCGCTAGATTTCACTGCATCAGATGATTCCCCTGATTTATCACTCAGGCGAAAAACTGCGCGCTTCCCTCACAACCTTCTAATACACGCCGCAAGCCCCTGCACGCGGTCCAAGAAGATGGACGTGGATAGATGGGATGGATTCCGAAACAATCGAACAGTCAAGTTGGACAAGCCAGCAACCGAGATTACAATCTACCGTGGTGAAATACGAAGAGTTAGACAAGACAGGCTTGGACGGGTTCATATCACGGTGAATGCGCGCGCGCGCATTCTCAGAATGATGAAACGAAAAGACGGACTCATGGATTGGGTTAAGAAGTCTACCAAAGTGCTGGACAAGAATCTATCGACTTTCATCGAATTTGTGATGATCTCGGGGATTCGACGCGGAGAAGCAATTAACTCTTTAAATTTGATTACACGATTTAGCAAGACTGGAAAACTCTCGAACTACTATAACTCTGAGATGCAAAGCTTGGAACACTTCAGATTTGAAGATGTTTTCATGCGGAGAACAAAAAACGTGTTCTTCAGCTTCATATCCAAATCTTTCATCGATCGTGTGGCATTATGCGATCCAATCTCCTATACCACACTGAAAAGAAGACTGAAAGAAAATTGTATGAAACTGAGATTAAACGAACTCAGAGATCACTTTGCTACTTTCATGGTGCACAATGGTTTGATCAGAGAGGAAGTCGACATTCTTCAAGGTAGGATTGGTAAGACACTGTTCATGCGACATTACTTTAGTCCAAATGTGACCGAGCTCAGAGATAAAGTTCTGAAAGCAATAACTGGAATGATTAAAAAGCTGAGTTGAGATTACTCAGCTAACCCCTTTTTTCTGCTGAACATAAGGATTAAATTCTAGTCTATTCTCGTACATCTTTAGATGTGCGGAGGCGAGGGGGGAAACGGAGAAATGGGAGGGTAAAGGATTAAGTTTCCCTCCGAGGCTATTTCCCATAGTAAAGTTTACCCCCACTCGCTTATTGAATTATACGCACATGCATTGTGTATATAATTTGTTATCAACTGATAACTAAAGCTGTTATCAGTAGAACGAACATCCAATAATAATTGTATATGCGCGCGCGCATCTGAAGACCTTCGGCTCCATGTATAACATTCAGTGCTCACTGTGGCTTGTGGCTCGACTTCATTTGGAGTTTGATGTGTATTATTGCACTACACACAAATCGACTTATCTTCTGAACTCCGACCGCTAAGTCAGAAACGGAGACAAAAGAATGAACAGTCTACTGAAGAACAAGAAAGGGCTTAGCACCGTAGTGACAACACTGATAATCCTTGTGGTTTCAGTGCTTCTAGCCACCGTTGTAACTTTCTACGCCATCAATGTTACTACAACGAGGGTTCAAGAAGAGGCTGTACAGATTACAAAACTTCATACATGGCACAACGGCTCAAACTTCGCTGAAACAGCGTTTCTCGTCGTTAACACTGGTGGTCGAGATTTAGTTATGGATAAGATTACTGTAAGAGGACAAGAAAGTGCATGGACATCTGTGTGGTATAGCAAAACCACTGACAATATAAATGTAGACCTACCGTACCTACCGTATGTTGATCCAACCAATACTACCACAGGAACTCTGCCATCATACGTGACACTAAGTGGAACAAACTACACTCTGACTCAAGGAACTACTACAGTAGATTTGATACTACAGTCAGGTCAAAGCATGATCGTATACTTGTCCAATCCCGACAGTGTATCAGTCAACGACATTGGTGTAACAGTGGGCGTAACCATCTTCACTGCCAATGCTCAATACTACAAAGAAAGCAACGTACAAGCAGCCAGCTAAACAGCCCAAAATCTTCTTTTTTTGTTCTATGCGCGCGCATTCGTTTCGATAGACTTCGATCGTTGATAGCACAAGACCAATGAAAGCCTTGTCGGAACGAAAAACATCCATCGGATACACCCCACTTAATGTCTTCCTAAGTCAGATGAAAAGTCTTTAACTCTTCCAATTGCGCGCGCTAAGTTCGAGTTTTCTAGAACTGTTCTATGCTAATATTCGAGTTTTCTCGAAGCGATTCTCTTAAATGAGGCGGTTACTAAGTTTATTTCGGTGAATAACGCTTGAAAAGAAGAAGAATCACGCTAGGAACAGCAATATTGACGATTTTCACAATGTCTTTGCTTTTACCGTTAATCGTTCAACCTGGCTCCGCTGAAACGCTGGGAGAAAAACCTCAGGTTTTATCCTATGGACCCAATGGCAGCGGCAATTGGACTTGGATAAAAACAGATAGTATAAACATTGTCTTCCCAGCAGGTGGAAAGAAACCAACGTTCTTGTGGTGGTTCGCCAACGACACAAGCAGCATATACGTAGTCAAGTACAAAGGGTTAATTGAATTCATGACCTTCGACCTACCCTACTATCAGCACGTGTATGAAGCAACTGAATTAAGACTTAGAGCAATGTTGAACGACAGATACTTTGAACCAGGACAGCATAGACTTCAGCAAGCGATTCAACTTAGAATTCAGCAAAAATTGATGCAACTTGCTTCCATTTACGGACTTCATAGACCATACTTACCCTTCAGTGCATGTGAATGGAACCTAACTGGACCAGTAGAAGCCCCAAGCACTAATCCCCAGTACTTATCCTTTAACTTCACCTTAGTCAATACGCCATTTCCAAGCCTTAAGTTTGCTGAGAACAATGTAATCATAAGATGCCGATTCTACTATTCTGAAACAACAGAAGATGTTGAAGGTTTGTACACTTATACTGTGGGTTCTGGGGAGCTCAAAATGGACCTCATCGTCAAGAACTGGACGTGGAATACTGATCTTATACAACCATTACTGGATGAACTTGCGGAAAACGACATAAAAGTACCTATTGGAAAATCAGGTTTAGCCCTTTGGATGAATCTCGCCTCCATACCCATAGAGAAGATCGATCTTGCTGAGCAAGATACAGCAGGTCAAGATGGACTAATAGAAACTCAATCAATGACTCGAAACATGTACGTGGAAGGAGCCCAAGTTGGTGTAACTCAAAACAATACGCAAACTGGCCATGAGGAGCTAATGAAAACTCAAGCGAGGCTGAGGGAACGCTTCAAGTTGCGTTTCACAAGTCAAAGCACAGACTCTGCAGGGTTCGTTAAATATGTGCCTAAGGCCCTGATTCGTGACGGAGATAACGTGACAGTTGTAGATGTCAAAGCGTCATACATAGCAGCAGGAAACCACATGCGACTGTTCCTTTCCTATCCATACTTCGGCAACAACACGTTGGAACACGATCCGTCCCTCGGGTTAGAAACACTTCCAACACTTGTTACTTCAGAGTCGCTAGTAATAGTGGTAGGCGTAGCTTCAACCATTACAATCGCAGTTTTGGCCTATAAGTGGAAACGAAAAATAATAAACATAGTAGGACCAAACTGACACTCCTCTTTTTTCTGTCAACGCGAATTGGCTCTTTTGTGAAAAACTCACCTTTTGTTGGACTGTCTAGCGCGCGCATCGTCGTCCTCCTTTTTTAATCCCATGATCTTACGTGTTGCTATTGAGTGTGTAGTATACTACTCCCCAGCGCGTATCTTCGTGATGTGCCCCAAGGCTTTTAGGGATGCCATGGCTCCTTCTCCTACAGCTGTTACCACTTGCATTCCACCACAAGTACAATCACCCGATGCGAAAACACCTTCGATGTTGGTTCTTTGCCACCTGTCCACTTTTATGCATCCTCGCTCATCCACTGCTACTCCAGCTTTTTCAACGATTTCAGTAGCGGGTACTTTGCCTAGAGATATAAAAATGCCATTCACTTGTTCAACCAGCGTTTTCTCGTTTTCAAGCTTGATTTCTATAGCTTTAACAACTTGCTCTCCTTGAATCGCGATTACTCTTCCTCTAATTATCTTCACGTTTACTTTATCCAGAAGTTTTTTAATCAATTTTCTTGGAGCCTTTATTTTTCCATTCTGAGGGATTAGAATTACTTCTCCGGCTATTTCAGTTAGGAGCAGTGCATCGGTTATTGCTCCTTTAGAAGATCCGACAACTGCGACTGTCAAGTCTTTGAAAAAGGGGCCATCACAGACTCTGCAGTAGCTTACACCTCTTCCAATGAGCTTGATCTCTCCAGGTGCATTCAGTTTTTTGCTTTGGGTTCCAGTTGCTATAACTAAAGTAAGGGTTTCGTAGATAGCCTGGTTTGTGGTGACTTTTTTCAGGTCTCCCTTGAGGTCGAGATTGATTACTTCTTCATGATATCGAAGTTCCGCATCAAACTTTGAAGCTTGCTTCCGCATTCTTTCCACTAGTTCTGTCGCTGTTATTCCCTCAGGAAAGCCCGGGTAATTTTCATACAAGGAAATCCCTGCTGCTTTTCCGCCAAGCTCTTCAGTCTCCAAAATCAGAGTCCTTAAGCCAGATCTAGATGCATTTATTCCTGCTGATAAGCCAGCAGGACCAGCCCCAATAACTACTATATCGTACACGTTATCTTTTCCCTTCATCTTCACTCATCTACAATCAATTGGCTAGCTAGTTTAGAAAAACGTTTTCTACTCCTGAGTGTACGCATACCGCGAAGTAAATCAATGTTTGACCCGCTTCCGCGCGCACCCGCTAAGAATCGAAACGAGTAGTTGCTTTTCGGTAGGGTCCTCTTGTTCTGAGCCTCGCTTTTTTTCTTTTATCAACTCGCCTCATCTTGTATTCCGCTGTTTCGTCTATGGTTTCCTCCTTGACCTGGATATCTTGTGCATTCACGATTAGTTTTAGTATCTCTTTATCGTTTTCCAGGAGTTTCTTGTATTCGGTGAAGTTTCGTACATATCTTAAGAAGACGATCCTCATTTTCTTGTCTACAGCATAAACTATGTGTTCTTGTCCTTTCTTAGCTCGGAAGATCAGATTTCCTTTTACGTTTTTTTGGAATTTATGGAGTTCATGAAACTCCATGTGAGAACAGTCTAGAATATTATCTATAATGGAAGTTATTTCGCTCTCATCCTTCAAGTCTCTCATGAAATGTGTCGTTATGGCGACACGTTTGATTGAGGGTCTAACCTTCATGAAGTGACTGTTGCAGTTTATGCAGAAATCCTTTTTTTCAGAGCAGGGGTTGAGTAAGGATGTTTCGATTCTCATATAATGACTCACCTGATAGCGCTAAGATGAAAACGTTTTGGATTATCCTCAGTTACACTCACTGCATACGTACGCATTATCTAGCTTGAAATGAGAGATCTATGATTCTTCAATACGCGCGCGTGTGATGTTTACTATCTAGTTCTCCCCCTTAGTCTGTAGAGAAAATCTTTTCGATACAATTGTCAATAATACGACACCGCATTCAACATTCGATGTAGATACATTAGAAAAGCAGTCTGACCTAAAGTTTTTTCCACAAGTCATAAAAACTGAAGGAAACATACTATGTCGAAATTTGAGAAGGTTTATTTTATGGAGCGAAAGCTTGTGTTAATTTCTGGTCTAATTCTCCTTCTGATAAACATTGGGTTAACAGTTAGAGTCCAGAAAGTTGAAGGAAGCGATACCATTTACATTAGAGCTGATGGCCTGGTTGAAGGCTCCGATAAAATAACGAGTGGAGACAATTTTACTTACACATTTACGGATAACATCAACGATTCCATAAGTATTGAGAGAAGCAACATCATACTGGATGGAGCTGATTTCAATCTTATAGGACCAGGTAGCAGTGGTGTTTACTTCTCGGACAGGCAAAACGTAATAGTTAGAAACATAAACATAATTGGTTTTAGCACTGGCGTTCATCTGACCAACTCTACGCATTGTAGTATCGTCGGAAACAACATGGACAACGTTACCAATGCTGTATACTTGGATTCTAATTTCAACAATATCTCCGATAACAATGTTGTAAGCGACGGAAATGGAATCTACCTTAGAGAGACTTCAAACTGCACCATTTCTAACAACAACATTACCTGCGAACGGGCAGACAACAAATTTGGAGTCTACCTCTATCACTCATCAAACAACACCATGAGCGGCAACATCATCACGCAAAGCCAAGCGTGCATTTACTTCTTTTACTCAAACTACAACAATCTTTATGGAAACAATCTCACCAATAGTGGCTGGGGTCAAGATGGCGGAGGAGTCTGGGCTGAATGGTCCCACTTCAATAACATCCACGAAAACTACATATCAGAAAGTAGTTGGCACGGGATTGAGCTTTACAGGTCGACGAATAATAGCATTTCAGGAAACGAAATCACTTCGAACAATAATCGTGGCGTCATGGTCCACACCTTTTCTAATTATAACCATATAATCGGTAACAATGTCACTGGCAACTATAAGGGCATTGAATCCTCTTCTTCCTCACATAATAACATAATCTCTGGAAACAATCTCTCAGGAAATACCTACGAGGCAATAGTACTTGATTACTCGTGGAACCACACGATATCAGGCAACAACATTGTAGATCACAGCACAGGTATCATGATTGGAGGTTCGTCAGACTTCAACAATGTTACATACAACAGAATAGTTGACTGTGGACTCGCTATTAACATAAACCAAGGATCACACAACAATCTGTACAGTAACAACTTGACAGACAATTACTCTGGTCTTGATATCCAGTATTCCACAGGAAACACGCTGAGGGAAACCATGATGAATAACAATACTTGCGGCTTTAGCCTTCTTGGTAACGATCTCCTCCACTTCACAAACGACGTTGATGAGTCAAATACTGTGAAGAATAAACCAATCTATTACTGGGTTGATACACACAATTCCTCTGTTCCAGTGGATGCTGCCTGCGTCGTTCTCGTAGAATGCACTAATATCACTGTGCAAAACGTGAATCTTTCTATCTGTAATTGGCAAGGAGTCGCCATAGCCTACTCAAGGAATATAACAGTTGCTGATAGTTACATAGCTAACAACGATGAGTACGCGATTTGGCTCCGGAATTCTTCTGAATGCTACATTGCTAGAAACTATCTGAAAGGCTTTATCGGTCTTCAGCTTGACTACTCTTCAAATAACACATTCTTCGGAAACACCTTAACGGCAGGTGGGAACTGGGGAAGTGTAAACTTCCTCCAATCTTCTAACAACACTTTCCATCACAACAACTTTACCGACAACTATAGACACTACTTGATCGATGGCTTTTCCGTTAACAATTGGGATGATGGCTATCCTTCTGGTGGCAACTACTGGGATAATTACCAAGACCGATATCCATCCGCTAGAGACGAGAATAGCGGACCGTACCAAAACGTTACTGGAAGTGACGCTATATGGGACACTCCTTACACCTTGGACTCCAACAACATAGACAATTATCCAATAGTTCCAGAATTCTCATCACTAATAATGTTGTTCCCATTCATGGTTGGAACCTTGCTTGCGTTCGCTCTCCGCGGAAAGAAAAATACTCATACTTCGCACACAGTATAAGTTCCCACTCGTGTCTCTTTATACTCTTGCCGTGGACGTGATGTGCCTACATTATCGTTAACTAGAATGCGCGCGTATATAGACGACATTTTCTCTCATGGAACTTTAAGTTGATAATTTTTGCGAAGCGAGTGCGTAAAGCGAGTGATTGAAAACGGTAGTTATTCTCTTCTTTCTACGGCGATTGTGCATTCTGTAGCTAAGGCAGCAATTGCTCCTAATGCTGCTAGCCAAGGTGCAAATAGAATCCCTACGACCCCAACTGTGGCAGGAATCTCCAAGAGGGTCTGTCCACCCTGGTCTCGTATGATAATTCTTGTAACATTCCCTTCACGGATCAACTCTTTGACTTTGCCGACAAGGTTATCTGAAGAGATTGAAAATTCTTCTTTCGCAACTTTTCCTACACGAGCACCACAGTTTGGACAGAACCTTGCACCTTCGGGTAGTGCAGCTCCACACTTAACACAATCCACCACTTTCTCACCCATTATTCCTTATGATCCTAGTGTTACAATATTGCTGTCAGATTGTCACCTAAAATCTTTTTTCAATTACAGAACACGTTTCTACTTATGCTCCAGTAAGGTAGAAACTCTATTTAGCGTCTTTGTAAGGTTCGAAGTTTCTTCCATAAGTAATATAACTGCTTGAGGGTACGTGATGAATGATGTGGTATGAGTAGAAAGCGGTTGAAAGCAAACACGCACGCCATAAGTGCTCTGACTATTGCTTTGATAATCATTATTGTAGTAGGGTCGGTAGTGGCAATATTGGCAGCAACAATCTTACTTGGGTTTTGGAAACCATTCGATCAAATAGTGGGTTCGGGAACGTTAGATACCGAAAAGATGACCTTCACTGATTTCACGATTATTGAAGTTGGATGGGGCTTCGAAGTAGACATTGACCAGTCAGATTCATACAGCATCAATATAACAGCAGATGACAATATGTTCGATTATATCGAGACCTCAAAAACTGGTAACACATTGAAAATAGGTCTCAAATTGGGCTATATTTATCAAAACACAACCTTAAAAGCCGAAATCACGATGCCTGACCTTTATGAGGCAACGTTCTCAGGGGGGGCAAGAGGCACTGTTGAAGGATTCACTTCTTCTCATGATTTCGCTATTAGTCTGTCTGGAGGATGCAATATTTCATTAGAAGGCGCAGCAAATGACTTGACCATCAGTGCTTCTGGCGGAAGCCACTTGTCCCTCAGGGACTTCCCTGTTCATGATACCACCGTCAACCTGAGTGGTGGAAGTCATGCAACAATAAACCTTGATGGCAGATTAGATGGGAACTTAAGCGGAGGCTCACACCTCACATATCTAGGGAATCCCACAACTATTGATGTCAATGCATCTGGTGGCTCCACAGTTGAACGTGATTGACAATCCTTCAAATAATGCGCGCTAATAGCGAATGAACGTATTTTGATGGTAAAAGCTACCAAAAAAGCTACCAAACCCCTAAAACGTAGGGACTGAGTGAAAAACAATTAAACTCATGGAGAAAAAATTTTAAACTTTTTGGTTTTTATAGCATCCTAGAAAACGATGCATCAAGCCCCTTTTAGAGAATCATGAGAGAATGACAGTGAAAAACCAATTTTGATAGAATTTAAACAGTTATAACTTTTCGGAAAATAATTTAAACTCATGGAAAAAGACTTGCAGGAATCAAACCAGTCATTAACTCACAGAGACCACAAGGAGACTAGAGGAGTGAAATGATGGTCAGAAAGACAAAACCGAAAGAATATTTGAAGCAATCAGTCGGATTCGCTCTAGACCCTGAAAACCTCAGAAACCTTGACACATTCGTAGCAGATGCGCGCGCGCATAATGTCATCTTTTTGCCAACCATGAGAGCTTGATTCGTTGTTTATCTCAATATTGTCGATTATAAACTAAAATGGAAAGGAGTGCACGCGTTCCATCTCCTCCGAAATCCCAAAGCACTTAATTAACGCTTTCTTTGTAACAATTCTATCATGAAAAAACATGTGCACACATTGTTTTATCTTGTTTGGCTTGAACTCAAGAGAGTCATATTTGGAGTAAAATATTTTGCAGAAGTTGACGTGACGGATAACTGTAATCTTAGATGCAAACACTGCTATCATTTTCACGGAAAAGACGATTTTAAAACACAAGAACTATCCATACATGATTGGGAGAAAAGGTTCAATGAACTCTACAAGTCAGGAATAAGACACATTCTTTTGGTTGGTGGTGAACCTACGCTCAGGAACGATGTTCTCATGCTTGCTGATCGGGTTTTTCCTTTTGTCCACGTTATTACGAACGGAACGATAAAGATACCAGACGAATTTAATCACCGGTTATTTGTTTCAATAGATGGTTCTCGAAAAACAAACGATTCAATCAGAGGAAAAGGTGTTTTTTCAAGAGTAATGAAGAACTATTCAGGGGATAAACGTGTCGTTATCAATATGACAATAACGAAAGATAACTGCAAGGAACTTGAGGATGTTGTAAAAATTGCAAAAGAGAATGGTTTCAACCGTGTTGTGTGTAACATATGCGCAGGAGGAACCAATGTAGATGTTTCCATGGTTGTAAGAAAAAAAGAGAGAGAAACTATAATACGAGAACTGAAACGAGTGAAGACATTACACCCAAAAAATTTCCTTTTGAGCAAGTCGATGATAAAATGGTATGAATACCCAGACCATAGAGAGTCATGTCAATGGGGTGATGAAGTATTACATTTTGATGTTTCATGGAACAGAAGAAGGTGTTTTGGAAATAATGCGGACTGTTCCAATTGCGGGTGTCTAGCAGGGTCCTTTCAAAGTCCTCTAGAAATGCTTAGGCATCCAAGAGAGATGCTGAAAATAGTTGTATGTTCATAAGTGGAACTTAGTGAAGTATATTCTAAGGGTGTGTGTGGGGGTGTGATTCGAACCCCAATTTTTTTACGACGACGAGAATTCTACAAGTGTTGAGTTAAGCGCAAGTATATGATTCCATGTAATTGTAAAATTGCGCGCGCGCATGTGTTGGTGTGCTAGGTTGGTGGCGCTCCCAGATGTTAGGCGACGAAAATTCTTTGCGATAACGACGTAACCCTTTTTATTCTGATACCTTGTTGCGAATGATGGAGAACGGAGTTATCCTACCAAATTGCTTTGCGCGCAAGTATGGCTAAAACGTGTAAAGAAAATTAGTCGTTTTTTATAGCGCGCACAAATCCACCTTAAGTGTGTCTGAAAGAAGGTTCGGAAGGTTACCTTGTGTAAAAATCTATAATCCTATCTATAGAATTTTCGTTGAAACCATAATCCTTCAATTTCTTTCTCAGCCTCTTATGCTTCATTTCAGTCATCAGCTACGCCTGCAGTTGGATTAAATGTCAACTCATCCTACTAAAAACTATCTAAAAAGCGTGCACAGCATCTGCTCAAGAGAGTTGCCATAGGTAATAGATCGACATGCGCACGCAATCATTTGGAAAGAGACATGAGAGTAAAGTATTTAGTGTTCGCTCTATTTTGCACTGGTGGCATGGCAGTCAGAGAACACTATTTTCTTCTCAGAAGTACCATATTTGCACTGTTGTTCAATTTTTTGATTTGTTCAAGAGGTCTATCCAAAAACCAAGTATTCTCCGTTCCATCCCACCATCCCAGAAACTCGAACTTCCCATTCAATTCTATGAGGATTCTGAATTCTTGTGGAAAGATATGTTTCAGGTCTCTCCTGTGAACAAGATTCTTTCTTTTCCCATTATCGTTGACTTCAAGTGTCATTTCTTCTACAGCAATCTGATTAAGGATATCTTTGAAATATGATTTGAAAGTTGTTTTAACTGTTATTCTGTTTCTTTCCACAGTCCAGTTCACACTTTCATCTATTTTCCAATCTAAATTCATGTTTTGAATGAAATAGAGACCTCCACTATTTAGTGAAGCAGCTAGAGAATCTAAATGGCTTAGAAACTTCTCGTTGGATTCGACATCTAAGGAACCATTCATTATGAATGCAAAATCAACCTTCTTCTTCAGCTTGAACTCGGTCATATCAGCTTGCACAGTTTCAATTTTGGTTCCTTCTTCTTTCGATTTCTTCCTCAAGTATTCCAGCATCTCAGAGCTCAAATCCAGTCCAATCGCTTCATAACCTCTTCTGGCAATCTCCCGTAATTGCAGGCTTGGACCACACCCTAGGTCAAGAAATTTTCTAACCTCTATCGTACTGAACTTTCGGATTATTCTCTCAAAACAGTTTATCTGCTCTTTTGGATCAAAATAGCTGAATGCAATCTCGTAATACAAAGGCTGTTTGTATATTTCCATAATTGAGAAGTTGGATAGTCCGCTAGATAAATCTTCCAAAAAGGAATTCAACTTTGAAGAAAATGCGCGCGCGTTCTTTAGCGGTAGATTGCAGCTCTTCCGGGGTGTCTTTTCCTGAAAAGACGATTTGCATCTATGGCTAGTTTGGATTCTAATTCTTTTTGGCTTTTTGATATTGCACTGAGGTTTGGGTGGCTTATAATTGGGCCACTCAAGATTGCAGTTGGCTTCTTTTTGAAAATGCTTCCAACAGGAAGTGGTTTAGCTTCCAGAAGCTTGGAGATTACTTCGGCTTGTCCTTGTTGACTGCTTGTGAGCAACTCCTTAGTTTCGGCTTGAGATAGTGGTCGAAGTCCAAATGGTGGTCCTCTTTTTGTGAGTTTTTGCATCTCTTTCACATTGTTTAGCTTCGCCCCAACACCTGTGTACGCCTCAGGGCTAAGGGGAATCAACTTAAGTCTATACGCATTTCTTGGACCATAAATCAAAACGTTCCCTTTTTGATCTGAGAGGACTTTCCATCCTTCTGGATGCTTATTATATTGACTCATTATTCGATTCATCAACGACTCGATAGGTTGGGTTCTCACTTGGATCCCTGTTCTGATGATGTCAATCAAAAGACAGACCTGGAATAAAAAGCAATCTTTTTGCATGCATGCCATTTTTTGCTTATACAAGTCGCTAGTTTTTACCAGGTTTCACTACAAGACTGATGTGATTTTCTTTCAGGCTCTTGATGATGCCCAGTTCATTAAGGAGAATGTCGCCTTCCTCAGTTCTTCACCATCTCCAGTTAATGAGTGTTCTACACTGGGCGGGATTTCCACGCGCGGTTAGCTTCGAAATTCTTTATCTCCATTCTATTCTTGGGAGTCCACGTGTCCTTAATTCAGCGTTGATCTCTCCCAAATGTTGGTGGCAGTGTGCTAGTAAATATAGAGCGCGTCCTAGCTTTACACTACCGGTCCAGGGAAATGATTTCTCAGCCGATAGAAAATCGGAATCACTCGTACTCTGAAGCCAACTATCTACTTTATCAATCATTTCTTCAAGATATTCTCTGATTGACTCCTTGCCTGGGAGGTTTTCAGGTTGGGCTTTTTCCCATCCTATGTTGAAACGGTGACCCCAAATGAACCCTTTTGACGTCGGACTGGAATAGAAGTCAGCGGCGCGCGCGCGTAGTGCTTGTTTCGTAGTTGCTATTCAACGAAATTCTTAATTATGCAATTTTGTATGTTGTTTCGGCTCGTGACTCTATGGTCCATGCTGTTGAAACCCGGAATGTAGTCCGCATATTCAAAGGAAGGCAAAAACCAGTCAAGGCCCTCGATAAGGTCTCGATTACCATTGAGGATGGTGAGATTTTTGGTCTTCTCGGTCCCAATGGTGCAGGCAAGACCACGCTCATCAAGATTCTGACAACACTGCTCCTTCCGACAAGCGGGGATGCTTACGTGTGGGGATTTAACGTGGTCAGAGAGTCCCAAAAGGTTAGAGAGGTCATAAGTCTTGTTTCAGGTGGAGAGACTCCGGGGTATGGAATTCTTTCAGCAGGTGAGAATTTATGGTTCTTCTCCCAGCTCTATGGACTGCCTTCCTCTGTTGCGAAGGCTGAGATCAATCGGTTGATGGCTGACCTTGACTTTGATGAGTATGCGAAGACTCGAATGTCTAAGCTCTCAACGGGTTACAAGCAGAGGTTGAACCTTGCGAGAGGATTACTGAACAATCCAAGGATGCTGTTTCTAGATGAACCTACGTTGGGTTTGGATGTACTTACCGGTCAGAAGTTGAGGGGATATATTATTGATTGGGCGAAGCGAGAGAAGAAGGGCACAGTTCTTTTAACCACTCACTATATGGCTGAAGCGGATGAGATGTGTGATCGAGTGGCAATAATCGACCGTGGAAGGATCCTCGCGTGTGATAGTCCCCTTCGACTCAAAGAGCAGCTGGAGAAAAACGTTATCATGAGGGTTGAAGTTTCCTCGGTTCAGGCTGATTTTGGTTTTGTCAAAGATATGATGGGTGTCATCGGGTACTCGCAGATGCGGAGTATTCAGACGGATACTACGACGTTCAAGGTGATGGTCACGGAGGAGAAGTTCTTTTCTGACATCATGTCGAAGCTGGAGGAGCAGCAGCTGAAGATCCTCTCGGTGAATAAAGCAGAACCAACCCTAGAGGATGTTTACATAAGTTTGGTGGGTCGTGGGTTTGCGGACGAAGAAGGAGTCTCCCCATGAGACGTGAATATTTACTACACAATTTACGAGCAGTCTATGCAAGGTTGTGGGTGAGAATTAAGGGTGGTAACCGTGAACCACAATGGCTCATAGCTGAGATGGTTATCCCAGTCATTACGTTGAGTGCGTATATTTATTTATACAAGATGGTGAATGCGCCTCCTGAATACGCGGGATTCGTTATTATTGGCGGAACAATGATGGCCTTCTGGGGTAATGTGCTTTGGAATATGTCAGCTCAGTTCTACTGGGAGAAAGGAACTGGGAACTTGGAGGTGTACTTTGTAGCGCCCATTTCACGGATGGCGATTCTATTGGGGATGGCGATTGGCGGGTTTGTGAACACGGCGCTGAGGGCAATCGCGATTTTCATCGCAGGGATACTCATTTTTCAGGTGCCCATCGCGATCTATGAACCCTTGACAGCTCTACTCATCTTCTTCTTAACCATCGGATCGCTCTACGCTTTGGGAATGATGTTCGCTTCCCTCTTCATGTTGTATGGACGTGAAGCATGGCACACAGCCAACTTATTGCAGGAGCCCATACAATTTCTTTCTGGAACCTATTATCCTACAACTAGTCAAGTCGTTCCACACTTAGTTCAGCTATTATCATCGCTAATTCCCCTCACGTTTGGGTTAGATGGAATCCGGAAAGTGGCGATATTAGGTCAGGGGATCAATGATGTTTGGTTGAACGTCCTCGCGCTTGCTGTCTTCACCGCAGTATTGTTGCCCCTAGCTAGATTAGCCCTTCGATACATGGAGAATTTGGGGAAGAGGGAAGGGAGGTTGACCCTACGATGGCAATAGGCACAATTCTGCGTACTATAAAACAGGCTATCTGGCTCGGCTGGAAGATTGAAACTAATTGGGCTGACCCCTTAGTCTTCGCGATCTACTATTTGATCAAGCCTGTTGCTGGCCTATTGATTGTAGGTTTCATCTTCCTTATTGGTAGTGCCGCCTCCGGGGTTATGGATCCTGGACTGTTCATTTTTCTGTTTATCGGTAATAGTTTCTTCATCTATGTCGCTCAAGTCATGATGATGATGAGCATGTTAATTCATGAGGACCGATCACATTACGAGGTGTTGAAGCACATTTACTTGACACCCGGTTCCCTTCACGTGTATATTGTGGGACGAGCGTTGAACGGTGTGATGAACGCTTCGGTTGCATTGTTGTTGACCCTTGGATTAGGAGTCGTGGTGTTTCAGTATGGCATGGGAGTACCAGTTCAGATTGACTGGCTCAATATCGATCTGGCGCTATTGGGTTTAACCTTGGCATTGGGCATAGTTTGCTTCATGGCGATTGGCTTCATCCTATGCGCGATTAACATCATGACCTCAAAGGTTCAGTTTACCCTGAATGAATACGTGACCGGAATCCTCTACCTATTCGGGGGAGTCGTATTCCTTCCAGAAATTCTTCCCCAATGGGGACAATATATTTCTAATTCCTTACCAATCACGTATTTTCTCCGACTAGTGAGGTTTTCGTTTCTGCACCAAGGAAACTTTGATGCACAAATTAACCTATTATATTTGTTGATTACAGCGATAGCAACAGTGTTTGTAGGTCTAGTTGTGTTCAAGGTTGCTATGTTCAAGGCGAGAAGAGACGGATTGA